>Ga0209041_1000540_pt1 | contig 27096 bp, 22 predicted proteins | sample SaaInlV_100m_DNA_4_FD_184647 | JGI IMG/M metagenome (GOLD analysis project Ga0209041, IMG submission 184647) | Marine microbial communities from expanding oxygen minimum zones in the Saanich Inlet - SI037_S2LV_100m_DNA (SPAdes) (version 2) | ecosystem: Environmental > Aquatic > Marine >... | reverse complement strand
ATATACATTTTTAGAAAGGATCTTTAAGTTCGGTAATATTTGATTTTGAAGCATATCTATATGGGAAAACTCATTAGAAATCTTAATAGATTTTGAATAATTCACCCGAGGTTTAAGTTCATAAAACCTATCACGTGTTTTCCCATGGGCTACAACACGATCTTCGCCTATGAGTGTATGCATATGTTTGAGGATTGCTTGCCTAGAAATCCCAAATTTATGGATTGAAGCCTTTATTATATCCTTTTGATGCCTTGTAAGGTTTTCGAGAATGAATTGTTTGATTTGTCCTGTCGAATGCATGGTATGAATATTAATGATTTATTATCAACTAAACCCATATTTATTGTAAACCATATTCAAATAATTATCAACTACTCAATTGCCTTTCTTTTTGTAAAATTGAACTAATAAAGTAAGCACTATTTATTCATTTTAATAAAAAATGAAAAGTACATAACCATTTAATTTTTACAATATAAATATTAATATGAAAGTGGATTCCGAACAAAATTTAAAAAAATGGATCGCGGTTTATACTAAGCCAAGACACGAAAAAACTGTTGAAAATGAACTCCATAAAAAAGGATTCGAAGTTTATTTACCTATCTTAAAAGAAAGACGGAAATGGAGTGATCGGAAAAAATGGGTGGAATTTCCTATGTTTCGTTCATATATTTTTGTGAAAACAGAATTAAAAAATTCTCTTTTTGTTCTTCAGACTATGGGTGTTGTTAAAGTTATTAAGTTTGGTGGAGAAGTTGCAGTAGTCCAAGATAGTAGCATCCAAGCAATTAAACTAATGATAGAGGGTGGATATTCACCCGAAGCGACAGACTTTTTTATAAAAGGAGATCCAGTAGAAGTAAAAGAAGGGCCTCTAAAAGGATTAATTGGAGAAGTAACTCGAATCGATGACCATGATAAACTATTAGTCCGAGTGGATGCGATTCAACATTCTGTATCTATCCATATTGAGCGAGGATATTTGAAACCCGTATAAATTGATGAAGTCCGATTATGAAATTGTAATTATTGGTGCGGGAGTTTGCGGATTAGCAACCGCGCGTGCCCTTTCTGAAAAAGGTTTTCATTCTATTCTTATTATAGAAAAAGAAGAAAATTTTGGTCAGGGGATCTCTAGCCGAAATAGCGAAGTCATCCATTCCGGAATTTATTATCCAAAAAATACCTTAAAATCAAAATATTGCATTCAAGGTCGTGAGCTTCTTTATACTTATTGCGCAGAAAATGATATTTTTTACAATCGATGCGGAAAATTGATTGTAGCAAATGAATCCCAAGAAACATCTCTTCTAAAATTATTTGAATTAGGACTGTCAAAGGGACTAACGGAATTGAAAATTTTATCACGAAAAGAAATAAATCAAATTGAACCTAAAATTAAAGGCTCTCTAGGATTAAAAATCGAATCAACCGGAATAATCAATGCCCACGATCTAATGAATTCTTTTTACCAAAAATCACTTTCTTCTAATCATGATTATTTATTTAAAACTAAAGTATTGGGATGCGAAATAACTCAAAATGGGTACAAAATAGCTATTCAATCTCCTGCTGCTGAAATTGAAAATGTCAGTTGTGATTGGGTCATCAATTCTGGTGGATTAAATAGCGATCTCATTTCAAATATGATTATACCCAAGAAAAAAACACCAAGTTTTATTTTTTCAAAAGGAACTTACTTTTCTTTATCTAGTCGATGGCGAAATCAATTTTCTCATTTGATTTACCCAATGCCTGATAAGGATCATCGTTCTCTCGGTATCCATTTAAGTTTTGATCAAATCGGAAATGTAAAGTTGGGGCCCGATGCCCATTTTTTACAGGAACGAATTGAGAATTATACTATAGATGATTCCTTGATAAATGATTTTTTTCAGGCAGCATCTCGTTATATTGTTGATTTAAAAATTGAGGATCTTTCTCTTAATTTCTCAGGAATTCGCCCCAAAATAAATTCTAAAAATCACACATTTCAGGATTTCTATATTTCCCATGAAATAGAAAAAGGGTTCCCGGGTTGGATTAATATGATTGGGATTGATTCACCTGGATTAACTTCTTCTATCGCGATTGGTGAAGATGTGGCAAAGATGATACAAAATGTTTGAAAATATCATCAACATTACTTGTCCATTTTTAATATCTTTTATTACAAATCCTTAACAAAATGGGTCATTTTATGAATCATAATTTTCTAAAAATCTTACTCTTATTTTCATTATTAAATGGGATACTATTCGCTCATTGCCAAGTTCCCTGTGGAATTTATAATGATGCTGTTCGAATCGTTCAAATTCAGGAAGATTATAAAACAATTCAGAAAGCCATGTTAAAAATTCAAGAATTATCTGGTAGACAAGATGCTAAATCCATGAATCAATTAACACGGTGGGTAATGACCAAGGAGGAGCATGCTACAAAAATCCAAAGGACTGTCTCCGATTACTTCCTAACTCAAAGAATCAAATTAAAATCAGAAGAGTCTGACTATAAAATATATGTGAAACAAACAACCACTTTACATCAAATCTTGGTGGCAGCGATGAAATGTAAACAAACTGTTGAACAAGACCATGCTCACCAAGGTATAGAATTGTTAAATGTATTTGTTGATTTATATTTCGACGAACATGGTAGAGATCACATCAATAAATTGACTCAACAATAAACTGAACTATTAAATAAAAAGCCCCGAGATCTCGAGGCTTTATCAAATGGCGGGAACGCCTGGGAATCGAACCCAGACAACCTATAATAATAACTGCATTTACGGGATAGCGTGACCATATCGTGACCAATCTAACATCGAGAAATAAGTTTCTTCACCCTTTGAATTTACCCCACCTCCATTTTTTTACAAAGAGATGGAAAACAAAAAACCCCGAATGTGGGGCTTTTTAATAACAATTACACTTTTACACCTAATCACAATTCTCAGTATTCTGATTACCAATATTTTCTTCTATACAGCTTGGATATGGTGGACACAGATTGTTGTGATCAATTTTGAAATACCAATGTTGGGTGAAATCTAGAGTTAGATTACAAATACTTTCATCTACTCCTGTAAAAATATTCCGATTCAAAAATAGTTTAACTAAATTAGTTAAATCACCAATCGAAGTTGGTATTTCTCCTGTGAGTTGGTTCCATGATAAATCCAATCCACCTAAATTCGTCAGATTTCCTATCTCTGGTGGTATTTCTCCTGTGAGTTGATTCTCTGCCAAAGACAATCCTTCAAGATTAGTGAGGTTTGTAATTTCCGATGGTATCTCCCCTGTGAGTTGATTATTTTCTAACGACAATTCATTTAAATTGGTTAGATTGCCAATGGAGGATGGTATCTCCCCTGTGAATTGATTATCCCTTAAAACTAACTTGGTTAAATTGGTCAAATTCCCAATCTCTGATGGAATGGGCTCTGTGATTTGATTGCCACCTATACTCAATGTATTCAAATTATATAATCCTAAAATTTCATTAGGAATAGATGTTAATTTATTACTTCCTAAATGTAATTCAGTTAGAGTGGTTAGATTCCCTATTTCTGGAGGAATCGTACTTAATTGGTGACCATTAAGATTTAAAATTTCTAAGTTGGTTAAATTGCCAATTTCTGATGGAAGAGATGTGATCGCACCGTCATAAAAATCTAAGTTTAATTCTGTTAGAACAGAAAGATTCCCAATTTCGGGAGGAATTTCACCTGAAAAATTATTACCACTAAGCATAAGTGTTTCAAGGTGAACCAGATTCCCAATTTCTGGTGGAAGAGATCCTGTTAGAGATGTATTCCACAATTCTAAATGAGTCAGATTTGTAAGATTTCCAATTTCTGGTGGGATTGATCCATCTAGTGGCGAATGTTCAACAATGAGTTCAGTAAGATTTACTAATTCTCCGATGGCTGCTGGTATTGGACCTCTGGGATGAGGGCCTAACCAAGACCAGCCGGGTTCATTATGATGAATGCTAGTTGTTTCTTCGATATTACGGCAATGACCCCATATATTGACTTCACCATCTCCGCATGGATCTAAATATAATGGCATGATATTACTCACTGCTTCTTGGCCAAACTCAGCAAATACATTGACTTGGTAGAACATTGTTTCGCTACCACCATATTGATCTTCTAATATTGAAACTGTGATGGTCGTATCCGATCCACTAACCCCAACATACCAATAGCGAGTAAATCCAGAAGTAATATTAGCAGATGTCGATTCAAAAAGTTGGTAATATTCATTCCCTAGCGCTGTAGAGCGAGACCATGTGATTGTGATAGAGTCATTTTCCACAGTAATTGGTTGCAATGTTAACACTGGGTCACCTATAGGCTCATTATATGATGCTTCTCCAATATTTGTAAAACCCAATGTACTCTTTACCTCTACCCAGAACCAATTCCTATCAATTGGCGGCATGGCATCCCAAATATTTACGGCATGGGATGTAGTAGTCCTATCTGATATAGTATCGATTGCAGTTCTTTCACCGTGCCCGTTCCAATTATTTACCCAGTGAATTATATATTCTTGAAAATTCGTATCAGCTGATTCTTCCCATTGTACAATATATTCATGCCCTTCATTCCAAACATATTGAACAGAAGTAACATTAACGGATTCGGGCCTATTATCAATATATACTGGGTAGAGATGAATATCTTTATCATTTTGCCCATCATATGCTCTTGCAGAAAATGAAGCTCCAACATATTCATATTCAGTGGAATTCCATTCATATTCATATGGTTCTTCCATATCTGTAAAAAGAGAGTCATCTTCAAGAATAGTTTCACCATCAATCTCATAGAGATGATGTAATTTGAATTCAACTTTAGTTATTTCATAATCATCTTGTGCTTCAACTCTAAGGGTAATAATACCACCTAGGGTATCATTAGGATTTGGACTGGTAAATTGTATACTTGGTTCTGTTGTATCGAAAATACAACTCCCATCATCGTTAGTGGCGGTACTATCATAGTTTACTGCGTTTTCATTGTTACAGCCACAAACTGCACTACCACCAGGTTCTCCTGTACAATCTTCTGGCGGTTCTTCACAACTCCAGTAAAGCAAAGCGGATAATATGAGTATTGGATATAAGTATCTCATTGATTTTTCTCCTTACCAGTTAATATTTCCATCTGGATCAGTTTTAAATAAATACCTATCTCCAGAATAAAGTATGATAAAACCACCATCCTTTGTTTGTCTCACAACATTCCCAGCTATGGACTGAGAGTTATGTTGGCTCCCCGGACGGTTCCAAATTATATTTCCTTCAGAATCTGTTCTTGCAAATTTAGCAAGGCTTGAGTGCCAGGGATGAACGGCTGCAAAACCGCCATCATTTGTACCACAAATTCCTGATTGGTAAACATTTGTGCCATTAATTTCAGGTACTTCCCATAGAATGTTTCCATTTGAATCAACTTTTCTTAAAAAGTTAGATAACCATCCGATTTCATCGTTACCATGTACATAAGCATTCGATTCGGGACTTCCGTTAATTATTTCCCAAACTGTACTGTCTCCTTCCGTACTCCACTTTTTAAGCCATCCTACCCATTCACTAGCATATGTTCCGCCCGCAAGGATCAACGATCCATCTGATAATTCATGGATCGTTTTACCTATCCTTTGAACACTCCCATAAACACCCTCATAGTGATTTAACCATATTAATTGTCCGGAATAATTAAATTTTGCAAAGGCGGCATCAGGGTACCTGTGTCCTATCGTTATATATCCGTCCCCAACATCTTCTACATGCTTTGCATAACCTGGTTGCCCTGTTGCTTCGAATTGATGATGCCATTCCAGATTGCATTCTGAATCAATTTTCATGATCCACGGCCTGCCTCCGATAATAAACCCACCATCTGAAGTTAATCTAATGCTACTTCCGTAAGTAGTTGAATCAATTGATGATTCAAAAAACTGATTACCAAGTGAATCAAGTTTAAGTATCCCGGCCTGATTGTCAACACTACCCGTCAAAACATACGTACCATCATCTAACTGTATAATGTCATTCATCGTTCTGTCTAACCTAATTTTAAATGTAATAAATGATGTTAGGTGTTTAATATTACTGATTGATGACAAGCCAAAAATATCAGTGGTCTTTAATTGATAATATAATTTTTGATTATGCTCAACATTTAATAAAACTTGATTTGAATCTTGATTCTGCGTTGTATAAACGAGTGAAGCACCACTCATTGTACTATCTAATGATTCATATAATTCATAAGAATAAAAATCGTCTTCGTTATTTATAGACCACCCAATATTTGCATTAATATTATCGTAATCTATATCATATAAATTTGGCTGATTTGGCGGCTGATTTACCCAAGTATCTTTAACATAACCCGTATCTGAATAACCCCAATAATCAGTCGCTACTAATCTCCAATAATTTTCAATATTCAAATTCACTTCATCTAAATCGAAGCTATAATAGGTAATATTGTAATCCTTGATCTCAGCTACCGATGTAAAATTGTAAGAGCTGTCTGCTCTTAATAATTCGTAGGAATAAAAATCATTGTCAGTAAACATACTCCAATTTACAGTCACAAAATCATTTGGTGGAACTGGTAGCCATGGAATATAGACGGAATTAATAGTGGGATTGTAGTTCATACCATTGATTTCATTTGTCATTCCATTCCCAATGGATGTCTGTCCCAAACTGTCTGAAACTTCTACCCAGTACCAGTTCTCTAGATTGGGATTAAAATCAGTTATTGAATATGAGTTTATTGTCCTATCTGTTATGGTAGTGACAGATGTTTGAACTCCACTTTCTGATGAAGAATACAGCAAATTATAATGTTGAAAATCATCATCTATGGATTCATTCCAAATAATGGTCATTTCTGTTGTATCATAGGTAACAGAAGTAATATTTACAGTAGCAGGTTCCGAATCACTTTCATTTCTCATGCCCCAACCAATACTACTTAATCCTAGAGTGTCAGTCACTTGCACCCAGAACCAGTTCTCTACTGTTGGGTCAAACTCTGTAATAGCATGGGATGTGGTTGATCTATCTGTGTAGGTGGCAATTGTTCCCTTTTCTCCTTCTTCCTCTTGCGAATACAATACGTTATAATCTTTGAAATTTTCTTCAGAGTATTCTTCCCAAGTAATGGTCATTTCTGTTAAGGTATACGTCACTGAAGTAGGACCCCATTCACCGGGGCCCGCATCAGAATTATCTACCGTGAAATTAGCTTCATCTGAACCCTGGTTATCAGAGTTATCATATGCAACAACTCTCACAATATGGTCAGAACCATTTTCGTATTGAACAGTGTTCCACTTATATATATAAACATTCTGATAACTAGGTGAACCAGTCTCTGTATGAACCAGTTCACCATCAATATAAAACTCTAACTTGCTGATTTCTTCGTTATCATCAGCTTCAACGGCGATGTCGGCAATTTCAAAAACTACATCATCAGGAATCAAAATATTGACCTCGGGAGGAGATGTATCCTGTTCTTCACATCCCCAAAAGCCTATTAACAAAATTGGTAATAAATATTTTTTCATAATAATCTCCTTATCCAAATCTACACATCATCCCACAAATAAAAAACATCACGAATGTGGGGCTTGAAACTAATGGGATGTCTTATCCCAAACAGACCACATAGACCAAGCAACCAATAAGAACAGAAATACTCCTACTAAGTATCCTTGGTATTTTGGTGGAATTTTATCCCATAGTTTTTTCATAATAATCTCCTTACTCAAATCTACCAATCATCCACCAAACTATTCCATTGGTAAAAAACAAAACCAAAACGTGACCAAAACGTGACCAAATTGGTAACGATTGAGTACTTTCCAGTGCATTAGACTGCACTGGAATTTGCTCATAATATTTAAGTTTATCGTCGGTAAATGTCAATATATTGATATTTACAAACATTTTGAAATGGCGGGAACGCCTGGGAATCGAACCCAGCTCCCCGGGACAACCGGGGACAACGGCTTTGAAGGCCGCGGAGAGCACCAGCCGCACACTCATTCCCAAAATCTATTAATTAACGTATTTACCGCCCAGTTTACTTCCGATAGCTTTTTGGTCGATATAAGACTCTATAATCCGATCCTAATTTTTTCTTAATCACATTCCCTACTCGTTCAGCTTCTGATTTGTTTTTAAATCTTACAACACGAACAGCATGTAATTTTCTACCATTCGTTTCAACCGGTGATATTTCAACAGTATATCCAATTTGTGAAATTTGTAATTTCATTCGCTTTGCATTCCCCACATTCCCAAATGCGCCTATTTGAACTACATAAGGTTTAGGCTCTGATGTTTTAGGCGAAATTTGAATAGGGTTCGATGGCTTTTTCTTAGACGAAACACCATATCCTTCTACATCTAAATTCGGAAACATACTTTGATAAATCCCGACATAATACCGTACAGAATCAACTTCACCAATTGCCTTAAATGAACTAACCATCAAATCAACGACTCTTTGATTATCCGAATACCTGGGATATCGCCTGGGGATTTGACATAATTGTCTTCCTGCTTGAGAATATAATCCACGAGCGAAAAAGTATTCACCAATTTTTACAGAAGCATCAGGCGCATATTTCGATTCAGGATATTTTTCTATGATGGTTCCATAAAATTCTAAAGATTTCATTCCATCGGTTGTTAATAATGCCTGTAAATAAAGTACACCTGGATCATTCGGATATTTTGAAATAAGTTCAGGTAGATTCTCTTTTACGCCGGCTGTTTGCCCTTCATGAAGTAAGGACAAATACATGTCCACATTTTGAGCTGATAAAAAATAAGGAATGAATAAAAAAAATATCCTAAGCATTTTTGGCTTCGGACAACTTTTCCAAAATGGAATCAATTTGGTGCGAAAGTTCAACGGGAGTAGATGTTGTTAAAGATAATTTTAATTTCATGATTTCACCACGTACATCAACACTATCAGGATTAATTACATCTTCTACTAAAGATAATGCAGCACTATCTTCCCCTTTCTCTTCCAATACATTTGCCAATCGAATTATGGCTTCAAAATTAGATTCATCGGCTTCAAGAATTCGTCTATAAAAATTTTCAACTTCACTATATCTTCCTAAATCAAAAAGTGCAGATTCAATTTTACCAAAGACTTGTGACCCCGATTCAATATCTCGAAGTGCAAATGCTTCCCAATTTTCTACTGCTTTGACTAAATCGCGAGTTTGCTCATAGACATCCCCGAGATAACGATAAGGTAAGCCATAATTGTTAGATGATTTAATCGCTTTTTGAAAGAATGATTTCGCCTCATCGGTCAAGCCATTTTTAAGTTTTTCTAATCCTTTATACACTATAAATCTGGCCAAATCATTCTCGCTCAGTTTGCCAGTAATTTTTTGAATTTGTTTGGTCCAAGCAGCAGCTTGATCCCAATTCTCTTCCCGTTCAGAAATAGAAAGTAAAAATTGAAGCGCCCATGTATTTCGTTTCTCAAATTTCAATACTTGTTCAGCTTCAGATTTTGCTTTATCTAAAAGATTAATTTTTTCATAATCCCACGCCAGAGATTGATGAATATCTACTTTCAATTCTACAGAAAGTCCCGGACGGACTGTGAGAGATTGATGAATTTTTATAGCTTGATTCGGATGTTCATCTCGAATAATATTCCCCAATTGGAGATAAGCCATCACATGGTCAGAATCTTGTTTTACAACATCCCGCAATAATCGAATAGCTTTTCGTTTATCATCCTTCACCATAGCGTTTAACGCTTCAGTGAAAATTATATCAGTTTTAGGTTGAGGTTTAGATTTAAACGAATAAAATAAAATAAACAGCCCGGTACCCGCTATCAGTGCCAGAGCAAAATAAGTGAAATTGCTTTCCAAGGTTAATATTCTCCACCTTCAGTATCGTAAATACCCTCGTCGATTGCCACATTTCTTAAATCATTCAGTTCTTCAGTTAATTTACGGTTTTTAATTTGTAAACTACGAATCTCAGATTTTGCAGTTAAAACTGAAAAAACGGCAGATAAATATCCACCCAAAATTCCAATCGTTAACGACCCCAGAATGATCATGGAAACAGGCGCACTCTCATATTGTTTAAATATGAGATCGACAAAGACTTTAGAGTTTTCACCCGCATTTTGTGTAAGAAAATAAACCAATGCTAAAATGAGAAGCATTGACGCTAGAATTTTGGCTAGTTTCATCAGGCTGCCTCTGCTTTTTTTATTAAATGACCATGAAGCGAAATGCCTCTAGCCTCATTAATCTTTATAGATACCAACTCTCGAATATTGGCATCTCCTTTATCAAAAATCACCCATTTATTAGAATCGGTTCTTCCCGCCCATTGAAGAGACGATCGTTTCGATTCCTTTTCCACAAGAATAGTTTGGATAGTTCCAATTAAGTCTAAATTTCTATCAAGAGTATGTTTTTTCTGAAGTTCTATAACTCTTACCAAACGATCTTGCTTTATAACTTCGTCAATTTGATCGTCATATTCGGATGCTTTTGTTCCACGTCTCGGTGAATATTTAAAATTGAATGCTGAATCAAATTTTACAATTTCCATCACCTCGAGAGTTTCTTGGAATTCTTCTTCGGTTTCACCAGGGAACCCTACAATAATGTCAGTCGAAATTCCAACATTCGGTAAAATGGAACGTATATCGTTGGCTAATTGAATAAAATGACCTTTCGAATAAGTCCGATTCATACGTTTCAAAATTCGATCACTTCCAGCTTGAAGCGGTAAATGAACGGAATTACAAATCGTTTCATATTGCAACATTGTTTCTAAAAGTTCACGTGTCATATCTTGAGGATGGGGAGACGTATAACGAATCCGTTTTATTCCCGGTATCTGTGCTACCGATGCCAACAAATGATGAAATTCCTGTTTCTCATGACGATAAGAATTAACATTTTGCCCCAAAAGTGTAATTTCGGTAAAACCATCTTCAACCGCTTTAGTTGCTTCTAAAACAATCCCTTCAATACTTCGGCTTCGTTCCCGACCTCTCGTGAAGGGTACGATACAAAAAGTGCAAAATTTATCACAACCGCGCATAATGGAAATCCATGCGTTTATTCCTTCATTCCGACTCGGAAACAAATCGTCGTAAACTTCAAATCTTGATAATGTTGTATCAACAAAACTTTCAGTATCTACAGTTTTGCGATTTAATAATTCGGGGAGTTTTCTATAAGAATCTGGACCTAAAATAATATCCACATAGGGTTTATTTTCCAAAAGGTCATGTTTTAGACTCTGTGCCATACATCCTAAAACGCCAATAATTGTATCGGGTTTTTCTTTTTTAATTAAATCGTACCGACCTAATTGAGAATGAACTTTTTCTTCAGCATGCTCACGGATAGCACACGTATTTACAAAAATCGCATCCGCCTGATCTAGTTGAGTTGCTTGAGAATATCCTTCCTTTTTTAGAAGAGATTCTACCAATTCTGAATCGGCCACATTCATTTGACAGCCATAGGTTTCAATGAAATACGTCTTATTCATTTTATAATTAAAAAAAATTATTTAGAAGCGAGGGTGAAAAAGTAATCCAATGGATTTTGAGGCGCACCATAATAATGAATTTCATAATGTAAATGAGGTGCAGTAGATCGACCCGTGTTACCCGTGAATCCTATTAAATCACCTCGTTTCACCTTTTGACCATATTTTACTTTGAATTTTGATAAATGAGCAAATATTGTAGAATATCCAGATCCATGATTAATTTTTATATGATTTCCAAATCCACCCACATAATACGCTCGCTTAATAATGCCATCTGCTGGAGCATAAATTGGTGTCCCAGTTGGCACAGTAATATCCTGACCTTGATGAAACCGTCTTACGTTATCGATTGGATCGTTGCGATATCCGTAACTCGAATTAAGATAACCACCTTCCACTGGGCGAATAGATGGAATTTTAGAAATTCGACTAATGTCTTCCTGAACTTTTTCATAAATAGATTCATAACTCGTCAATTCTAAATTGATTTCACGAGAGAGACGTTCCACATCCAATTCTAGAATAGATAATTCTTTATTCACGGCCGGTGCAAGATTATCAGAAAATGATTTTGAATCTAAAGCTCGACCCCCAATACCAAGTTTTCGAATGTCTTGATCAATTTCAGGCATTCCAGCATAGGTACGAATCGCTTTATCTTTTTCCTCTATTTTATTCATTTGCACATCAATCTGCTCAAGGCGATCTCGCAAGATTTCTAAGTTTTGAGCAACATTTGAATAATTAGATTTGAATTCTATTAAACGTTTCTGATATAAATAATCACTTAATAAATCAGCTGTTGTAAATAGGAATGCACCCAAAACGATAACTGTAGCGCTAGAAAGCATTATGACTTGACGACGATTAAAATGCCATTGTCTGACACCGGAATCAGTCTCTCGCTGTATGATATAGTTCTTCTGTGAAAAGGGGTGTTTCATTCTTAATTTGGTTCTGATTGAATCGAAAAGGTTACGCCAAAAGGTTGGAATTTGGTAGTGATTTATTATTGCTTAATATTTTCAGTATTCACGTCTTCAACAGGGATCGATTTATCCTCGTTATCGGTTTCAGTTTCCACTACAGGCCCAGCCGTATTTTCCTTGTGAATTGTCTCAATTTCATCATCTTGAATATCGTACTCATGTTTGATTCTTTCAATTTCGGATTCTTTATCATTGATTTCTGTTTTGATATTATCCACCTTATTCACTATCTCAAAAAAATCCGTATTTCCAGAAAAAGTAGCCATGTGATCCTCATTAGTATGAGAGTAGGCTAGTTTGCCTAATTCTTCAAATTTCCGATCTTTGTCTCTTTGTAGCTGGTGAATTTCAAATTTAATTTTTGAAATTCGAGTCATTTCTTCTGTTTTGGCCATGGCAATTCTGCTCATTTCTTCAGCCTTTTCAACAGCAGAACTACTCCACTCTTTCATATTCTCTTTTAGGTCGTCCCAAAGTTTTGACATTATTTTTCCTGGATATTGTTTAATTTTTTAATAATTAATAAGCTATAATTTACAATTAGAATTCTGAAATTCCGTAAACTCAGTTTAAAACTTGAATTTGATTAATTGATTGAATATCATCAATTTCACCTAATACTTTTAGGGTCTCTTTTGAGAGAGAATGATCCAATCTAATTACTGCAAATGCACTTCCCTTCCCGCCAGATCTATTAAGTAAATAAGCTGCAATATTTACATTCAACCCTCCTAAAAAAGTTCCCACATTACCAATCACACCGGGCACATCATTATTCTCTACAAGCAGCATTGTCCCACGGGGCGTTACTTCCATTTCTCTGTCAAGGATATTAACCAAACGTGGGCGATTATCTTCAAATACACTACCGTCTAATCTATAAACTTTTCCGCCAATTGTAACTTTTGTAGAAATAAGATTCGTATAGCTTGATTCTGCAGTAGAATAATGAAGATCTAATTCCACGCCTAATTCCTTAGCAATTGTTTCTGCATTAATATAATTGATTCGTTCCGGTACATGAGATTGCAATAATCCTTTTAAACATGCGAGAGAAATCGGTTTAATCTCATCCGCTGCGCCTTGGCAATCAATCGAAACGTGGCTTATTGGGCCTTCGGCAATTTGAGATTGTAAATGCCCCAATAATTCAGCTAGTTGAAGAAAGGGCTGTATTTCTTTCAATTTAGCCATATCAGAAATGGGCATATTCAAGGCGCTGGACAATTTATCATGTAATAAATAATCGCGTACTTGTTCACAAATAGCACGGCTAACACCTTCTTTCGCTTCCTTCGTGGATGCACCTAAATGTGGCGATAGAACAATATTTGGAATCCCAACCAATGGATGAGAAATATCAATCGGTTCTGAGGTAAAAACATCAATGGCGGCTCCAGCAATTTTTTCTTCTTTAACAGCTTTTGCCAAATCGGTTTCATTAATTATGCCACCGCGTGCTACATTGATAATTCTTGCTGTTGGTTTCATTTGGCATAATCTTTCATAATTAAAAAGATCTCTTGTATGATCATTTAATGGAACGTGAACCGAAATAAAATCCGCTGTTTTTGTTAAGGTATCCAAATCAACAATTTTAATTTCATCTTCCCTGAACATATCCTGACTAACATAGGGATCAAATCCAATCATATTCATTCCAAATGCTCGACATCGGTCCATAACTTCTCGACCAATTTTGCCTAAACCGACAATCCCTAATGTTTTAAATCTAAGTTCCGTCCCTACAAGTTTGTGGCGATTCCATTCACCTTTTTCTAATCCACTATGTCCTTGATGAATATTTCTAGATAAAGTTAACATGAGGCCCACTGTATGCTCCGCAGCGGAAATTGTATTCACATCCGGCGTATTCATGACCACAATCCCTTTCCGTGTAGCCGATGGAAAATCGATATTATCAACACCCACACCAGCTCGTCCAATCACTTGGAGATTTTCCGCAGTATGAATCATTTCAGCAGTTATTTTAGTCCCACTTCGGATAATCCATCCGTGGACATCTTTTGCCGCATTTTGTTTTTCTTCAGGCGTTCCGTCAGGTAAATAGACAATATCTAAACCAGAATCTTTTAAAATCGATAGACCTGCATCCGTGATTGGGTCAGAGACAAGAATTTTCATATTATTATTTTTTATTAAATTAAATATTATTGTTGAGCACGAATCAAATTCAAAGCTGAACCAGCATTAAACCATGAAATTTGCGCATCATTATAAGTATGATTACAAACTATTTCATTTGATGTTCCATCATGATGAGATACCAAAAGGGTTAAAGTTTTTCCTGGGGAAAATGTATCCAAATCCAAAAAGTCAAATGTATCATCTTCAAGGATTTTATCATAATCAGATTTATCTGAAAATGTAAGTCCTAACATTCCTTGTTTTTTCAAATTCGTTTCATGGATACGGGCAAAGGACCGAACCAGAACTACCATAACGCCAAGATGTCTTGGCTCCATAGCTGCATGTTCACGAGAAGAACCTTCTCCATAATTTTCATCACCAACAACAATTGTAGGAATGTTAGCAGATTTATAAGCACGTTGAGTAGATGGAACAGAACCATATTCACCCGTTAATTGGCTTTTTACATGGTTCGTTTTTTCATTGTAATAATTAATAGCACCTGTTAACATATTTTCTGAAATATTATCAAGATGCCCTCGATATTTTAACCAAGGTCCAGCCATAGAAATATGGTCTGTTGTACATTTTCCTTTTGCCTTAATTAGTAATTTCATTCCTGTAATATTTTCACCATCCCATTCGGTAAAAGGGGTCAGTAATTCAAGGCGTTCAGAATTGGGATTCACATTTATTTCAATCAATGAACCATCTATCGCCGGTGATTTTAATCCCAAATCTTCAACAGCAAACCCATTTTGAGGTAAATCTGATCCAAAAGGAGAGTTGAGTTTTATAGATTCACCAGCGTCATTTGTCAGCGAATCTTTTAATGGATTGAATGTAAGATCGCCAGCAATGGCCAAAGCTGTCACCAATTCCGGTGAAGCGACAAAGGCGTGTGTGTTAGGATTTCCGTCCGCACGTTTTGCAAAATTCCGATTAAATGAATGAACAATTGTATTTTTTTCTTCCATTTCTGCACCCGTTCGAGCCCATTGTCCGATACATGGACCACATGCATTTGCAAATACATCGGCACCTAATTGTTCAAATATATCAATAAATCCATCTCGTTCAATTGTATAGCGAACTTGCTCTGATCCCGGTGTGATTGTGAATTTAGCTTTAGTTTTCAAACCTTTATCTACAGCTTGTTTTGCGATGGATGCAGCACGAGCAATATCTTCATAAGATGAATTTGTACATGAACCAATCAATCCGACATCAACTTTAGTCGGCCATTTATTTTCCGCAGCTGCAGATCCCATTTGAGAAACAGGTGTTGCTTTATCGGGTGTAAAGGGTCCGTTCAAATGTGGCTCTAATTCAGATAAATTAATTTCAATGACTTTATCAAAATAGGATTCTGGGTTTTCAAGAATTTCAAGGTCTGCACGAAGGTGTCCACCCATTTCATCAGCTAATTCTGCTACGTCATCCCTACCTGTTGCTCGAAGATATTTTGCCATGTGCTCATCATATCCAAAAATGGATGTGGTTGCACCAATTTCGGCGCCCATATTGCAAATTGTTCCCTTACCTGTACAGGACATTTTATCTGCCCCTTCGCCAAAATATTCTACAATTGCTCCGGTTCCACCTTTCACGGTTAAAATTCCTGCGACTTTAAGAATTACATCCTTTGCAGACGTCCATCCACTTAATTCTCCTGTTAATTTAACACCAATCAATTTTGGGAATTTGAGTTCCCAAGGCATTCCAGCCATAACATCAACAGCATCTGCGCCACCAACACCAATTGCAACCATACCCAAACCGCCAGCATTTACAGTATGACTATCTGTTCCAATCATCATTCCACCTGGAAAAGCATAATTTTCTAAAACAACTTGATGAATAATTCCGGCTCCCGGTTTCCAAAATCCGATGCCATATTTATCAGAAACAGATTCAAGGAAATTATACACTTCACTGTTTACATCTTTTGCTTGAGCCAAATCAATACTGGCACTTTCTTTTGCTTGAATCAAATGATCACAATGAACTGTGGACGGAACAGCAACTTTATCCTTTCCAGTCATCATGAATTGGAGCAACGCCATTTGCGCAGTGGCATCCTGCATGGCAACTCGATCGGGTGAAAAATCGACATAAGATTCACCACGAGTATAGCCTTCTTGGTGTATATCATCACTTAAATGAGAATACAAAACTTTTTCTGTTAGCGTCATTGGACGGTTCAATACGGACCGTGCCGTATTAATCTTTTTCGCCATTTGGGCGTAAACGCCCCTGATCATTTCTAGGTCAAACATGAATTATTACTCCAAAATTGGATTTGGGTTTTGTGGAACAAAAACGGACTTTCCCGTTATAAATCAAGAATCTAATTTACTGGAGAAAACCCATACTTTACAATGCAGTTGATGAACTCAATCTGTAATTTTCATGCTATGCTACGCCAACTGACAAACATTTTATTCATTTCGACTACTCTATTTGGTTCACTAACCAAAAAAGTGATTAAGGATGATTTGTCTCAATTTATAATTCGGATTGAGATTGAAGCCGAAACAGAAGCGGACCTTCGACCGACTTCGTTATTAGTTGGACTTCCTAATAATCAAATTCCGAACGCGTCCATTCAATTACTGAATAAGGCTAAAATCCCATTTTATACAAAACAAGAGATTGGCGATGATCTTGAGTGGATTAACCAACAAAGTCTCCGAAATCTCGAAACAGGAACACTCCATATTTCTCCCCTGATAAATCATTCGGAATATTATAGAACTATTATTGTCACCCTAAATTTTGATAAATTTCCCAACGCTTCTGGTTCCCCTACAATTTCAGACATTTCTCTTTTAGAAAATAGAATTGTGAATTGGACGACTGCAAAGAATTGGATTCAACCAAAAACACGATCACGTCAGAAAGTGACTACGTTTCCTGAAGGCCAATGGATTCAATTCTTTTTAACTGAAGATGGAATAACATCCATTTCTTATGCTTCATTAGCTGAAGTTCTTCCAAATATTTCGTCAGTTGATCCCCGTACATTTTCAATTTACATGAGTCAAGAATTGGGTCGACCTCGTTCACAACTGACGAATCAAATCATGGCAGAAAACCTGGTTGAAATTAGAATAAGAGTCGATGGCGAAAATGATGGCTCTTTCGATGAGGGCGACAAAATTATCTTTTATGGACAGGGTCCATCTGGATTTGGATTATCCGGCGAAGAGCTAATATGGAAACAAAATATTTATTTTACAAACAATTCCTGTTGGTTATTTATTCCAGAAGATTCTGCTGAAAGAGGAACTCGTGTCGAAATGTCAACTCAACCTGCATCAGTGGACTTAACTCTTGATTACGGATTTTCATCCCACCACCATGAGCTTGATCTTGTGAATCTAAAAGGAGGCGGTACTGTTTGGTTGAGTTCACCTATTGCATCCAACGCTACCCAATCTGTCTTAACCATGCTTCCAGATCCGAAAGATGGTGTGGAGAGTAAAATAAAAGCTAGACTATATGGACATTCCCTTTCTGAAAGTGTCAAAGCATATTATGAAATGGCGATTTATTTTGGAAGTAACACGGGGCAACTAATTGCAGATACAATTAGTTGGAGTTATGAATCTAAACGGGATTTTATTGATAATTCGGCTGATATTACATTAAACAATGGATCAAATGTATTTTACATACGAAATCATTCCAATGATGCAAATTCATCTCCATATCTCGATTATTTTGAAATTCACTATGGACGTGAACTCATTTTTTCAAATGTGATCAATTTTAGATCTCCCATTTCCGGGCAAAATATTCGGTTCACTTTCGATGGAGAAAAAAGTGATTCAGAAACTCTCTGGGAAATAACAGATCCAAAAAGTCCAGAAAACGTTGACTTTAATGAGACGAATTCAGTTGATGTAACGGTCCCACCCAATAATGCAAGTCGATATATACTTTTTGATTCAGATGATTTATCAACCGTTGAAGAATTAATTTTAAAAGAGAATCAGGAATTTTTTACACTTAGGCAAGAAAGTTTGCAAAAAAATTATATTATTATTGGACCTGAATCTTTTCGAGAAGAATCTGAAGAGTTAAGATTACTCCGTTCGCCTGCTATATATGCATCATTAGAAGCTATTTACGATGAATTTTCTGGAGGAAATAAGGACCCAATGGGAATAAGAAGTTTTATCCAATGGACACAAGAATATTGGACGCAACCAACCCCATTTTGTTTAATGATTATGGGTGATGCTGGATTTGATTACAGAAATATTACTGGGCAATCGTCCATTATTGTACCGACTATTCAAATTCATTCCTATGCGACGGATGACAGATTAGCTAATCTTTATGGCCAAATTCCTGAAATTGCAATAGGCCGATTCCCGGCAAAAAATGAATCAGAAGTATTAACATTTGTAGAAAAAGTAATCGCGCTTGAAACAAAGCCAGATTTTGGACCTTGGCGACAAAGTGTAACACTTCTAGCAGATGATCCTGCTAGACCGGAACCAAAAAACGGATCGGTTGAAGGTGTGGGAAAAACACACACAACTAATTCAGAAATATTAGCGGGAATTGTTCCTCAATCTGTCCGAATTCAAAAAATATATTTATTGGAATATCCAGAAGTAAGTGATGCATCGAATTATGGAGTGATTAAACCTGACGCAACCGCAGACCTTTTTAAAGCAATAAATAAAGGCACTGCAATTATCTCCTATATTGGTCACGGTTCGCCTTATCAATTGGCTCAAGAAAATTTATTATTTCTGGGACGTGGGGATATTAACCAAATGAATACTGGATTAAAAATGCCACTTTGGATTGTTGGAACATGTTCTTTTGGACATTTCGATGATCCGTTAACAGAATCATTTTCAGAAGAATTAATTCGGGATCCTTTAAATGCAGCTTCAATGGTGATTTCAACAAGTCGACCTATTTCAGTCAATGGGAATAGTCGATATACTCGAGAGATTTTTGAATCCATTTTTGAGGACGGTTTGGTCACGAATTCTTCTGTGGGCGCTGTATTGCAAATTGTGAAAGATGGCGCCAATGAGGGCCAGTATTTTCATTTATTTGGAGATCCTGCAATGAAGATCCCTATGCCAAAAAATTCAGTAAATATTTCACAAATTTCACCGGATACATTAAAAACTTTAAGCGTCGCAACCTTTACCGGTGACCAATCCGCTCTTCCGGACGGAGGTAATGGATATGTAACGATAATGGATGCTCACAGAAATGTTACTCGTGAATTTCAAGTAGAATCCATTGACTATTCTCTATCTTACAATCTTCCCGGCGCAACCTTATTCCGTGGCCAATTCAGTTTTACTGATGATTCATTTTCGAGTGAAGTTCGAATTCCTCATGATATTTCCTACTCAAATGATCCAGCTAGATTAATTGTTTATATTCATAATGATACACAAGATGCCATGGGTGTTTACGAAGGAATTCAATTAAAAGGTGGTGATGGAACCAATGATACATTTGGACCACAAATAACATTTGAAACTTCAAGTGGACGATTGTTAGAGGCTGGAGATCATTTTTCAAAAAATGAAAAAATTGTGATTCGATTTTCTGATCCATTGGGAATAAATCTTACCGATGAACCAGGACATGAAATTTTAGTAACAGACGTAAGTACTGAAAATTTCGAAATAATAACACATGGCTTTTATTATGACCAAAATAGCATCGTAACTGGAACAATTCCCTACCCAACACTTAACGGAGAACCCGTCCACATTCGTGTTAAAGCATGGGATAATGCTAATAATCCGTCAGAAAAAGTCATTGAACTTTTTCGGTCAGAAGATAATGTTTTAGGTATCTATAATGCTTATAATTTCCCGAATCCATTTTCATCATTAACCCAATTTGCATTTGAAATAACAAAGACAGCTTACGTTAAATTAGATATTTATACTTTGGGAGGACGCCGCATTAAATCTTTTGATTCTTCCATTATGTCTCCAGGGTATCACACTCTTGATTGGGATGGGTTGGACGCATATGGCAGAACAATTGCAAATGGTGTTTACCTTTACAGAATAAAAGCAAAAGGTGATGGAACTTCTGAATCTTATATTGGTCGTTGTGCAAAAATTAATTAAATGAAAAATATGAAACACCCACCCATAATTCTTGCATCAAATTCCCCAAGACGATACCAATTACTCACCCAAATTAGAATAGATTTTTCAGTAATCCCAAGCGATGTAGATGAAGATTTCTCATTAACACTTCCACCGGAAGCATTCACAGAACACTGGGCGCGAGAAAAAGCAAAAAATGTTGCTACTAAACACCCTGATAAATGGATTATTGGGGCAGATACAATTGTTAGTTTGGATGGAAAAATATTTGGAAAACCCAAAAGCCAAAATGATAGTTTTAACATGTTATCCGCATTATCTGGAAAAACCCATGAAGTGATAACAGGTGTATCAATAATCGGATTAAATTCGGACATTGACCTTACATTTAATGAGCGTACCTTTGTTTCATTTAAGACTTTAACTGATTCTGATATACGCTATTATTACAAAAATTATAACCCAATAGATAAAGCGGGTAGCTATGGAATACAAGATTGGTTTTCTGTTCATATTCATAAAATAGACGGATGTTATTTTAATGTTATGGGATTCCCTTTATCCGCATTTCATACCCAATTTAAAACTCTATTAAGCTTGAACATTTCTTCATGATATCAATTGCAGAAACTATCTTTCTCGATGAGAGCAAAATCATTTACCAAGCCGTACGATCATCGGGTCCCGGTGGCCAACATGTGAATAAAGTTTCTACGGCAATTATGCTCAAATATGTTGTGAAATTTCAAGATTATCCAATTTGGTTTCTGACTCAATTAAAAAAAAACGCTGGATCTCTTTTTTCTAAAAATGATGAGATTACAATTAAAGCTCAATCTTTTAGATCACAGTCCAGAAATAAAGATGACGCTTTTCAACGTTTGGTAGCCCTTTTCAAGCAATCTGCAATCCGTTCTAAAAAAAGAATTAAGACGGTTCCGTCGAGATCATCGAATGAAAAACGTATTTCGGTTAAGAAAAAACTGAGTTCTAAAAAGAGTTTAAGAAAACCTCCAATACTCGATGATTAAACTTTTAATAACGATAATATTCTCCCTAATTTTCAAAACTAAATTTTAATCAAATGGCACAATTTTATAAAGAATTAAAAGAATTGCGGGAATCTCGTGAAATTTCTATTGAAGAGATTAGCGACCGCACCAAAATTAACATCCAATTTTTAAATAATATTGAATCTGGGGAATTTGGTGGAATTGAATTGCCCTACCTCAGACTTTTTCTTCGTGCTTATGCTGAGGAAATTGGTGGAGACTCAAAACGAGCCTTGGAACAATTAGATTCTTTTATGGGAATAAGCGCGAAACCCGTACAAGCAATTCCCTCAGAGGTCCACGTAGATGAATTAGATTCACACGGAAATAAACAAAACGCTTTCTCTAATTCGAATCAAAAACTGAGACAAGATCTTATAAAAGGTGGAATTCTGCTACTTGTTTTTGTTTTCGCTATTTTTATTTTTCAAAAATTATTTCCTGCTGAGCGCGTTGAACCTTTCATTGAGCAGACTGTCACGGACAAAAATAAAGCTCAAAATATTTCTATCCAAAATATTTCAACCAATTTCTTTTTGGATCAAAAAACAGAACAAATTCTTTCTGTTTCACCGCCCTTTTATGTAAAACTAAGGTCTCTTGATAAAGTTGTATATTCATTCAAAAATGATACACTGCCTACATTTTCTTCAGTTTTACTCGAAAACAAGGAAACAGACATTGGCGTTTTTGTAAATACTTCTGAATTAATGTTTAACCACACAATAGGGTTAACCGTGTTTGTGAATGGATTAAATCTTGCAAGTATTTCAAATTATAATTACCCTCTCCGATTGACCATTAAACCATCTCCTCCTTCTGTGGTCATTCAGCGGTACAAACCTCTCCAATAAAACCAAGCTAAAACAACCCACTTTTCTCCACCGAGAATATTCTCGTCGGGATTTCTTTATTAAATTTAAAAATATATCGAATATATATTGACATTTTTCCCATGTTTAGGTAAGATTGTGGGTAGTTGTGGGTAATATCCCCTTTAAAATCATGACATTGACAAATAATACATTCACAGGTGAATTCGCATATTCCCTTGATTCTAAGGGACGTGTAAATGTTCCGGCCAAATTCCGACAATCATTGTCTGACGATAATGAAGGAACCTTTGTTATTGCACGTGGAATGGATCCGTGTATTTGGGTCTATCCACTAATTCAATGGCAAGAAATTGAATCCAATCTTCGCAACTTATCTTCTCTCTCAAAAATTAACAGGACATTTGTGCGAAATACTGCACGATATGCTTCCCCTTCCACATACGATAAACAGGGACGGATTACATTGACTCCATCCCTGATTGAATATGCCGGATTAGAAAAAGATGCTTTAATTGTTGGCATGATTAATAAAATTGAAATTTGGGATCCTACTATATTAAGTGAAATGGATAAACAGAATTTGGAAATAGATCCAGCAGCGTATGATGAATTGGCTGAAAAGATTACTCTCTAATGATAATAAAACGGCAGACGGGAACACAGATTCACGTTCCGGTTCTACCGACGGAAGTATTAGACTATCTAAACATTTCTACCGACGGCGTTTATCTGGACGGAACTGTTGGACTGGGAGGCCACGCCGCACTTATCCTAAACCAGCTATCACCCAAGGGACATTTTATCGGAATTGACCGTGATGAAGAGGCACTATCATATTGCAAAAATCTTCTCGTTGGTTATCCAACCCCTGTCTCCCTTTTTCACTCCTCTTACCACACTTTTAAACCCATTTTGGATGAACTGGGAATTGACACTGTGAACGGTATTCTTTTAGATCTTGGACTCTCATCCCTACAATTAGATTCTCCTGAGCGAGGATTCTCTTATACGGTGGATGCCGATTTAGATATGCGATTTGATTCATCTCAAGAAATTAAAGCATCTGATATTATTAACCATCTTCCTGTGATGGATTTAGCCGATGTGATTTACGAATATGGGGAAGAACGACGATCGCGGTTGATTGCGCGAAATATTGAAAAAATGCGCCCACTTCGAACTGTATTTAATCTCATCGAAGCAATTCGAAAAAGTACGCCACCTAGTCATCGCGATAGATCCATGGCGCGGGTATTTCAAGCGCTCCGAATAAAAGTAAATGGTGAATTGGACAAATTAGATAGTTTCCTCAATTCATTTATCGATAGACTTTCTGTGGGTGGGCGAATCGCAATTATTAGTTTTCATTCTTTAGAAGATAGAATTGTGAAACATCGATTTAAAGATTTGGCGAAAAGTGGTGACATCTCAATCTTAACAAAAAAACCCATTTTAGCCAGCGCCGAAGAACAAAAAGAAAATCGTAGATCAAGAAGTGCAAAACTCCGTATAGCTGAGAGGATAGTTTAATGTCAAGAAAGAGATTGTCAAAAAGAACCAGAGATGTAATTCAGAGTCTCATATTTTTTATTTCAACCTTGGGAATTATATCCTGTCTAATTATCTATTTATGGGTTTATACAGAAATTGATGAAACCTTATTGGCAATTGAAATTCAAAATTCTACAGCAAATGAATTAAAAAATGTTAACAATGAGCTTCAAAGTGAAATAGAATCTTTGAGTCGTCCAGATGTCATTGCGCGAAAAGCTCGGCAAGAATTAAATATGGTTTATACCCAACCTGAAACTTTACAGATCACGCTTGATCATTCTATGCCCGGCACACTATGACCAAAACCTACTTGAAATATCGTACACGGATTACCTTCCTTGCTGGGATTATACTGCTTGCTTGGGCTGGTCTGTGTATCCGATTATTTCAAGTACAAGTTCTCAATGGTGAGCAATATCAATTAGCGGTCATTAAACAATCCCAGAAAAAACAAAATCTTCCAGCTAATCGTGGGAATATTTTTGATCGGGAAGACCGACCCTTCACTCGGAATATTATTCATTATACTTTATCAGTCAATCCTGGAAAAGTGACGGACAAAATTGGGCTCGCAACAGCGATTAGTGATCGGACTGGCCATCCCAGTGAAAAATATTTAAAAAAACTAAATTCCAAATCAAAATTTGAATATTTAGAACGGAACCTTCAGCGTGAAACGTTAGGTGCTTTAGAAATTACTGCATTTGATGGCTTAAATATTTCTCGGAAATATAGACGGTATTATCCTCATAATCACGTAGGGGCACAAGTATTGGGATTTACCAACATTGATGATAAAGGTATCTCTGGAATTGAAAAAGATTTTAACACCTATTTAACCGGTTCGCCGGGTTGGGTGTATAAGACCAAGGGATGGAGTGGGAAAGTTCAGCATAAAAGCGGAATGCCTTTCCAATCGCCAGTGGATGGGTGCAATGTTCAGTTAACTATTGATTTGGAATATCAATCAATTCTAGAAGAAGAATTAACCATACGCCAGACCGAAACAAATGCCATTTCAGCTACTGGAATTATAATGAATCCTCAAACGGGTGAAATTCTTGCAATGGCATCCACCCCAGGATTTGATAATAATAAATTTTCAAAGTCTTTACCGTCACAACATCGCATTCGTGCAATTACTGACCAATTTGAACCCGGATCAACCTTTAAAATGGTACCGGCAGTGTCTGCATTAGCAAATAATGAGATTGGACTTACGGAAGAATTTAATTGCGAGAACGGTGAATTCGATTACTTCAATATCAAAATAAAAGATCACGATGATTATGGCATGCTAACCTTGCCCCAAATCATGCATTATTCAAGTAATATTGGTGTGATAAAATTCATGGAGCGCATAGGTCCAAAATCTTTATATACTTTTAGTCGCTCGTTTGGGTTTGGGGCTCCAACCGGAATTAGTTTAGCGGGTGAAACAGTTGGAAAACTTAGTCCGGTTAAAAATTGGAGCGCTGTTTCTATGGGGCAAATTTCCAGAGGGTATGAAGTTGGCGTTACTGCAATCCAAATGGCGACCGCTTATAGTGCAATAGCAAATGGAGGTTATTTGGTTTCGCCTCGACTTGTGAGACAAATAATGGATCATAATCAAGATGTGATTTATTCAGAAGAAACGTCCATTATACGCAAAATTGCGACGGAAAAAACTATGGGGAATATTCGTGAAATACTCCGTGGAGTGGTTTCAAATGGGACAGGTCATAAAGCTGAAATTTCAGGATGGGATATAGCAGGGAAAACTGGAACAGCTCAAAAATGGAAAAATGGGAAATATTCCAATGAGCAATTCATTTCAAATTTTGTAGGATTTTTCCCATATAAAGATCCTCAACTTCTTGCATTTATTATGCTGGATGAACCGGAAAAACCATATCACTGGGGTTCAGAGGGTGCCGCTGTTGCATTTAAGCGAATCATGAAACGAATTATTAATATGGATGATAAAATAGTTCCTCCAATTCGTGGACAAAATAATTTTGAATATGTAAGCAACTCCGTAAAAGATGATGTAATTGTAGGGCGTAATAATCCGGTGGCTTTCACAACATCTACTTTACCTCAAGGTTTAATCACAGTAGCAAAATTTACCAATAAAGTTGAAATGCCTGAAGTCCGAGGCTTTAGTATGCGAAAGGTAATGACATCTATTCGAGAAGCCGATTTAAAATTAAAAATACAAGGGAGCGGGATCGTTTTTTGGCAAAGTCCAAAACCTGGAACTGTGGTGAACAAAGGCACCACGTGTATCGTAGGATTAAAGTGAAGAAATCTCTACAATCCATCACACAATCCTTAGTTCCGCCAAATCAAGAACTACCAAATGTACCCGTTTCTGGAATCAAATTGAATTCGGAACACGTTATAAAAGGCGATCTATTTATAGCTATTTCTGGGACAAAAGTTGATGGCCATGATTTTATTCATGATGCAATTGAGTCAGGCGCATCTGCCATTATTTCAAATGGGCGGGATGTTGGCGAGCTCACTGTGCCCCAAATTAAAGTAGCAAATCCAAGACGAGCAGCATCCATCGTTGCGGCAGAATATTATGGGCACCCAACACAGAATCTTACCGTTGTAGGAATTACAGGTACAAATGGAAAAACAACCACTGCTTCCATCCTCCATTCTATCTTTTTGGATGCTGGACTTAAAACAGCTCAATTGGGAACGCTTGGATTGATTGCGGAAGGTTATCCTCAGGAAACAAGTTTAACCACACCGGATGCTATTACATTACAAAAAATATTTTCAGATTTGAGGGATGCGG
>Ga0209041_1000516_pt1 | contig 27622 bp, 27 predicted proteins | sample SaaInlV_100m_DNA_4_FD_184647 | JGI IMG/M metagenome (GOLD analysis project Ga0209041, IMG submission 184647) | Marine microbial communities from expanding oxygen minimum zones in the Saanich Inlet - SI037_S2LV_100m_DNA (SPAdes) (version 2) | ecosystem: Environmental > Aquatic > Marine >... | reverse complement strand
ATTATTTCTCCATTAAATTGTTTTGAGATAGCTTCTTTTACACCGCATTCTTTAGCCAGTTCAAATAATAAGTTTAAAGTTTTGTCAGTAATTCTGTTTTTAGAAATATCAACTAAAAAATCTTTCCAAAGAATCTTAAAGTCAGTAGGCGAATTTCTTGTAATTAAAAGTTCTTTTATTTCAGCTGATTTTATTTCATTAAAATGAGCCTCTAGTAACTTCCAGGCTTTTGTTTTAGTAGGGTTGATTTTTTTTAATGACATTTAGTTAATATTTGCAATAGCATTTTCTTCAAAGGTAATACTAGATTTAATTGAATCAAGCTGTTTTTTGATTGGCTCCATATAAGTTAAGTATTTTTCTTTTAAAATTTTAGAAATCGGCTTGGCTTCCGGAAGTTTTTGCCTTAATGGGTCAACTTGTTTTCCATTCTTCCAAAATCTATAACAAACATGTGGGCCAGAAGTGTTGCCAGTCATACCGACAGAACCGATATAATCACCTTGCTTAACAAACTGCCCAACTTTAACGCCTCTTTTTTTCATATGTAAATATTGAGTGGAGTAAGTAGCATTATGTTTTACTGTTACATATCTCCCATTTCCTCGAGTATAACTAGCCTTGACCACGGTTCCGCTAGCAGTTGATCTTATTGAAGTTCCTACTGGAGCAGCAAAATCTGTTCCTAAATGTGGGCGAACTCTTCCATAGTAAGCTATTTTTCTTTTAAGATTGTATCTGGATGAAATTCTGCTAAATTGAAGAGGGGATCTTAAAAAAGCTCTTCTTAAATTTTTTCCATTTTCATCAAAATATTCAAAAATTCCTCTTTTAGAATCTGTTTCAAATTCTATTGCATAAAAAGGCTTTCCTCTGTGTTCAAAATAAGCAGAGTGAATTCGATTTAAACCAACATAGATAGAATCTTCAACATATTTTCCAGAATAGATGATTTTAAAATTATCTCCCTTTTCAAGTCTAAAAAAATCAATAGTCCAAGCGTAAATTTCTGATAGTTCATTAGATAAAAGAGGAGACAGTTTTTTTTCTTCCATAGTTTCAGAAAGGGAACTCGTAATAATTCCTTGGGCTTTAAATTCAAGAAGCTTTACAGCTTTAGATTTTTTTTCAGCCCATAGAGAATCAGTCAAAGAAACAAGAACATAATCAATTAAATTTGGCTGATAGATAAATAATTCAGGAGTTCTCAAAGAGTCTTTAGAAAACAAAATAGTGTAAGGCTTACCAATATTGATTTTTCGCACATCGTATACTTGTTTTGCTTTTTGAACAATATTATAAATTTGAGGATAAAAAAGATTGTTTTTTTCTAATATTGATCCAAAGGAATCACCCGATTTAATAGTGTCTTTTAGAACATAAAAATTATTTAAAGTGTATCCGAACTGCTCTACAATTTTTTCTTTAACAGAAATGGAAGCTTCTGCAGAATTTACATTTTTACAAGAAATAATAAAAAGGAGATTTAAAACAATAATTATATATAAAATTTTATTCATTAATTTTTATTTTAAAAGGATACTTCAAGCCCTTAAACTGATCTAAATCGGCTTCGATAGACCCGATTCTTAATCCTGCTTTTACCTTAATAGGAATTTTATTTTCATCATTGCTGACCCATAGCGTTAAGGATTCACTGTCTCTAAACACTCTCCCAGATTCAATATAAGGCTTAAACTTAAAACAATTTACAGTTCCAAATTTTGTTTCAACATCTTCAATCCCCAAAAATTGCATTCTAAAGTTATAATTTTCAGCATCAAAAAAAATAGTTATTCTTATAAAATCATTTATTCTTAGACTTTTTATGTCAAAGTGATTTCTTAAAAAATAAAAAGTAGAGATTAAATCTTGAACATTTTTTTCTATTGAAACCGAACGAAATTGTGAATTTTTAACATCAGTTATATTGGCAAGATTATTAAAATGATCATAATTAATTTCTACATTTTTAGTATAGCCTCCTTCATCAATATTTCTAGTAGATTTTATAGGGTTAACAATGTTTTTTTTAAAATAAGTTTCGTAGACATCATCAACTTTAAAAAAGAATCTGGCAATTCCTGTAGTTCTTCCTATAGCGGTAGCTTTATAAACCCGTTCATTTGCCAAAGTGTCTTCTTCTAAATTTAGTGTGGCATAGCTAGCATTAAAAAACCCATAATGTAATCGAAATTTTAGCCATTCCCCTTGTTTAAAAGACTGAAAAGAAGAATTTACAAAAGGCGCTTTTAATCCTTTGTACTCTTGACCAGACAATGGCTTAAAGATTAATAAAATAAAAAAATACAAAAAAATTCTAAAGCGCATAGTTTGGCAAAAATATAAAATACTAATTGGTTGAATTTAAAAAAGATCGTAATTTTTTTGCTTTAGATTCTCCTATTTCTGAAATCAACATTTCTATAGGGAGTACCTGGATGTTTTTTAAGGATTTAAATTTTTTTAAAAGAGTAATTTTTGTTTTTTCTCCTATTCCAGGAATATTATCTAAAGATGAATTAAGAGCCTGATTGCTTCTTTTATTTCTGTGAAATGTTATGGCAAATCGATGAGCCTCATTTCTCATTTGCTGTATAAGTCTTAAGGTTTCAGATTTTTTATCTAAATACAAAGGTATTGGATCATTAGGATAATAGATTCCTTCTAATCTTTTGGCTATACCTAAAATGGCAATTTTTTTATCTAGATTGAGCTTTTTTAAAGCTAATATGGAAGAGCTTAATTGTCCTTTGCCTCCATCAATAATTATTAAATTGGGTAAAGAGCCGTCTTCTTCTAGGAGTCTTTTATAACGCCTGAAGACAACCTCTTCCATCGAGGCATAATCGTCTGGACCCTCAACAGTTTTTATGTTATAATGCCTATAATCTTTTTTGGAAGGTTTCCCTTTTTTAAAAACTATACAAGCAGCCACTGGATTGGAGCCTTGAATATTTGAGTTATCAAAGCATTCAATATGAATGGGATTAAACGGAAGCCTCAAATCGATTTTCATTTGATTTAAGATTCTTTTAGAGTGCCTTTCAGGATCTACAATTTGAACTTGTTTCAGCTTTTCTAGCTTAAATAAAGAAACATTTTTTAACGATAAGTCAAGTAGTTTTTTCTTGTCTCCAACTTTTGGAGTTACAAACTTAGCTGAAATTAATTTTTTAAAATCAAAGGGTGAAATGATGGTTTTATTATTTGAATTAAATTTATCTCGAAGGTTTACTATAGACATCAACAGCAATTCCTTATCGCTTTCATCTAATTTTTTCTTTATTTCTATATTATGAAAACGAACAATTCTTCCAAAAGCAACCTGAAGATAATTAACATAAGCATGGGTAGGGTCCGACTGTATACTAAAAACATCAATATTGTTTAAAGAAGAACTGACTACTGTTGATTTAGATTGGTAGTTTAATAAAAGTTCGATTTTTTGTTTAATTGATTGTGCTTTTTCAAAATCAAGAGAATTGGAAGCAAGTTTCATTTCAGATTTAAAATAATTTATCGAAGTAGATAAATTCCCTTTTAAGAAATCTCTAATATTGGATATATATTTTTTATAATCATTTTCTTTTTGAAGACCTTCACAACCACCTAAACAATTGCCAATATGATATTCTAAGCACACTTTATATTTTTTATTGCTAACCTTTTCTTTTGACAGGTCATAGGCGCATGTTCTAAGAGAATATAGCCCTGAAAACATATCCATTATCATTCTTACAGTTTTATAATTTGTAAAAGGACCAAAGTATTCTGAACCGTCTTTTTCTATCTTCCTAGTCGTAACCACTCTAGGAAAAGCTTCGTTTTTAATAACAATCCATGGGTATGTTTTATCATCTCTTAATAATATATTGTACTTGGGCTGGTATTTTTTTATTAGAGAGTTTTCTAAAAGCAGAGCATCAGATTCTGTAGTGACAACCACATGTTTAATGTCTACAATGTTTTTTACAAGATTTTTCGTCTTTTGAGAACCTAAATTTTTTTGAAAATATGAAGAAACTCTCTTTTTTAAATTTTTGGCCTTCCCTATGTAAATTATTTTTTTAGCATTATTAAAAAATTGATATACGCCTGGTAAATTAGGCATAGTTGAAAGTTCTAATTTTATGGGGGACTTATTCACGGCACTAAAATAATTATTTACCTTTATACTTTAGTTAAAATTAAAGTTATATATGGAAATGCTATTAGGAGTAATAATTTGTGATATATCTTTTATAGGTATTGCTTATGGAGTAAACCAAGATAATGCCAAGTACTTATTAGCCGGCTATAATACTATGTCAAAAGAAAAGCAAGAATCTTTTGATATTAAGAATTATCTTAAATTTTTTAAAAAGTTTTTTATAAATCTGGCAATTTATTCTTCATTAATATATTTAATATTTTACATAGCTTTTGATGAAGTTACAGCGTCAATTGTATACATTATTTCCATACTGATTCCACTTCCCTACATGGTTTATAAAGGCAATAAGTTTAAAATCAAGAAATAGTGCTAAAGAAAGATTTAAAGCCACTTATAAGAAAAAAAGAAATTCTTTTTAGGGGAATATTCTCTTATTAAAAACTAGCATTATTCCAACGCCTACACTAATTGCACTATCAGCTATGTTAAAAACGGGCTCAAAAAAGGTAAACTCATTACCCCCTATATATGGTATCCATACGGGCCATTCCCAAGTAAACATAGGAAATTGAAGCATGTCTACAACATTACCATGCAAAAAGGACTCATAGCCATTTCCAGGACTAAAAGAAGCTATGTTGTAATAGCTGTCAGTAAACAAATAACCATAAAAAACAGAATCAAGAATATTTCCTAATGCACCTGCCAAAATTAGAGAAAGACAAAAAGGAAGCAATTTGTTGGTGTTTTTTCTTATACTATCATAAAGCCAATAAAAAATTATAGGGACGACTAGAACACGAAATAAAGTAAGAATTAATTTTCCTGTTCTTTCCTGAATAAAGGGCAGAATATCATTGAGTTTTGTTCCCCAAGCCATTCCTTTATTTTCAACAAATAATATTTTAAACCAACCCCAATCTAAAAGTGCTGTTTCGCCATAGAGCGTTAAAGGGAAGTGAAGTTTTATGTAAACTTTGGAGAATTGATCAATTAGTAGAATTAATAATATGATTAAAAAAGACTTTTTTAGATTCATAAAACTTTAAAATTAGAATAAAAAAAGGATTACTTTATAGTTTATTTCTGGAGATTTTTAGCCTCAATACTTAAGGTAGCATGCGGCACTAGCTCTAATCTTTTTTTGTTGATTAGCTTTCCTGTTACTCTGCAAATGCCATACGTTTTGTTTTCTATTCTAATAAGGGCGCTGGTCAAATCTCTAATAAACTTTTCTTGTCTAATGGCAAGCTGAGTGTTAGCTTCTTTAGACATGGTTTGTGATCCTTCTTCAAACGCTTTAAAAGTAGGAGAAGTGTCTTCAGTACCATTATTACCATCATTCATATAAGCACTTTTTATTAATGCTAAATCATGTTTAGCTTTTTCTATTTTATCTTCAATTATGGATTTAAATTCTTTTAAATCTTTGTCAACATACCTTGTTGTTTCCATTATTAATTAGTTTTGGTTATACGAAGTTTTGTGTTAATATCATCAAATTTTACTTCGAGCCCCTCATTTAAAACATCTATAATTTCTAAATTTTCAGCTAGAGTTTCATTCAAAAGATAATTTCTGTTTTCAAAAATAGCTTTTTCAATTAGATTATTGCTCTGAATTTTTAAATTAATTTTATCTGTAACTAGCATTCCTGTTTCTTTTCTTAAATTCTGAATTCTATTTATAAGCTCCCTACAAATACCTTCGTTAATTAATGTTTCATTTAATTGAATATCTAGCGCGACTGTTATGTTGTTTTCTGAAGCGACTAACCAGCCTTCAATATCTTCAGAAATTATTTCTAAATCAGCTGAGTCAAGAACAATTTTTTCTGAATTAACTTCTATTGTAATCGATTCTCCATTTTCTATTTTTTGAATATCGGAGCTGTTAAAGTTTTGTATTTTATTTGTTGCTAAAACTAACGCTTTTCCCAATTTAGGGCCTAGAGTTTTAAAGTTTGGTTTAGCTTTTTTAACTAAAATTCCAGAGGCATTACTTATTAGTTCAATTTCTTTTACATTAACTTCTGATTTTATAAGATCAGATATTTCTTCTATTTCTAACTTTTCATTTGTATTAGAATATGGGATCATTATTTTTGAAAGAGGTTGTCGAACTTTAATTTTTTCTTTTTTCCTAAGAGATAGAGCTAATGAACAAATTATTTGAGCTTTTCTTATTTTTTTTTGTAATTCAAAATCGATTAGTTTTCTTTTCGAAACAGGGAACTTAGAGTGGTGAACCGACTGAAAAGAATCAAAATTAGTATTAGAGATTAAATCACAATATAAACGATCCATAAAAAAAGGTGCAATGGGAGAAGATATTTTAGCTATTTCTATCAAGCAAGTAAATAAGGTTTGATAGGCGCTAATTTTATTTTTTTCATAAGATCCTTTCCAAAACCTTCTTCTAGAAAGTCGCACATACCAATTGCTTAAATACAACTGAACAAATTTAGAAATAGATCTAGCCGCTTTTGTAGGTTCGTATTTAGAATAATGATCGTCAACTTCATGAATTAACGAATTAAGCTCAGAAATTATCCATCTGTCTAATTCAGGCTTTTCATTATTTTCAAGTTCTTTTTCACTAAAATTAAAATTATCTATGTTGGCATAAAGCGTAAAAAATGAATATACGTTGTATAATGTGCCAAAAAACTTACGCTTACTTTCTTCTATTCCCTCAATATCAAATTTTAAATTATCCCAAGGGTTAGCATTACTTATCATGTACCATCTAGTAGCGTCTGGGCCAAATTCTTCGATAGTCTTGAAAGGATCTACTGCGTTTCCTAATCTTTTAGACATTTTTTGACCATTTTTATCTAGAACAAGACCATTAGATATCACGTTTTTATAGGAAATAGAGTTAAAAACCATTGAACTTATAGCGTGGAGAGTGTAAAACCATCCTCTAGTTTGATCTACTCCTTCAGCGATATAATCAGCTGGAAAGGCGATATTATCATCAATCATTTTTTTATTCTCAAATGGATAATGCCATTGTGCATATGGCATGGAACCGGAATCAAACCAAACATCAATCAAATCTGGCTCACGATACATTTTTTGACCATTTTTAGAAGATAAGATTATTTCGTCTACAATATTTTTATGAAGATCAATTTTATCGTAATTCGATTCTTCCATATTATTAATTTGAAAAGAATCAAACGGATCCGTTTTCATAAAACCTAAATCTATGGATTTAGAAATCTCAGTTTTTAATTCTTCAACAGAACCAATTACAACTGTTTCTTTTGAATCTTCAGATCTCCAAATAGGTAAAGGAATGCCCCAAAATCTTGATCTAGAAAGATTCCAGTCATTGGCATTAGAAAGCCAATTTCCAAATCTTCCACCTCCAGTTGACTTAGGCTTCCAATTAATGGATTCATTTAGTTTTGTCAAAAGATCCCTCTTTTCAGTTACTTTAATAAACCAGGAATCTAATGGATAGTATAGTATAGGCTTGTCAGTTCTCCAACAGTTTGGGTAGCTGTGCAGATATTTTTCAACCTTAAAAGCTTTATTTTCTTCCTTTAGTCTTATTGCAATTTCAACATCAACAGATCTCTTAGGAATTTCATCCGCATTGGTATAATATTCGTTTTTTACATATTTGCCACCTAATTCACCTAATTCATGCCTAAATTTTCCTTGCAGATCAACTAGAGGAACTAGTTGTTGATTTTCATCATAAATTAACATTGGAGGAACCTCGGGTATAGCTTCTTTAGCAACTTTAGCATCGTCAGCCCCAAAAGTTGGGGCAGTCTGAACAATTCCAGTCCCATCCTCAGTAGTTACAAAATCTCCACCAATAACCCTAAAAGCATTTTCTGCATTTTTATAGGGTAAGGGAGCATCATCCCATAGTTGCTCATATTTAATTCCAATTAATTCACTGCCAAAAAACGAGTTTTCAATCAAATAAGGGATTTTACTTTTTGAATTAGAATCCAATTTCAGCATTTCTTCATTATCAACTTCAATAAAAGATCCTGAAAAAACTTTCGAAACTAAATCTTTTGCTAAAATTACATGAATGGACTTGTGGGTATATTGGTTAAAACTGGAAACGATTACGTATTTAATTTTAGGCCCTACCGTCAAAGCAGTATTGGAGGGGAGAGTCCATGGTGTAGTAGTCCATGCTAAAAAACAAACGGAATCATAATGTTTTATTGCATCAGGCAAAGTGTTTTTTATAGCTTTAAACTGAGCAGTAACAGTAGTATCGGTTACATCTTGGTAAGTGCCAGGCTGATTTAATTCATGAGAGCTTAATCCAGTTCCAGCTTTTGGAGAATATGGCTGTATAGTATAACCTTTGTAAATTAATCCTTTATCAAAAAGGTCTTTCAATAGCCACCAAACAGACTCTATATATTTAGGTTTATAAGTAATATATGGATTTTCCATATCTACCCAGTAGCCCATTTTTTTTGTTAAGTCATTCCAAACATCGGTGTAACGCATAACAGCTTTTTTACAAGCATTGTTATATTCTGCGATAGTTATTGATTTACCAATATCTTCTTTGGTAATTCCAAGTTCTTTTTCAACACTTAATTCAATAGGTAGTCCGTGAGTGTCCCAACCAGCTTTACGATTTACCTGAAACCCTTTCAAGGTTTTATATCTACAAAAAATATCTTTTATACTTCTAGCCATGACATGGTGGATGCCAGGCATTCCGTTAGCAGAGGGAGGCCCCTCATAAAATATATATTTGGGAGCGCCATCTCTTAAGCTAATGCTCTTTTCAAAAGATTGATTGGAATCCCAATCTTTTAGAATTTCTTTAGCAATTTTCGAAAGATCTAATCCTTTATATTCCTTAAAAGCCATTTTATTAAAATGAGATTTTGATAAGAAGCGAAAGTAACCATTTTAGATGAAATTTTTTAGAACTTATGTTCTAAAACGACATTTAAGTTTCTTCCGGGAGATGATATTCCTGAAGCATACTCTTTGTAATGAATATCAAAGATATTGTCTAAAATTAAGGTTGCCTTTAAATTATTGGACAATGGATATGAGGATGATAATTTGAAAACTCCCCAAGAGGGCGTTCCATAGTATTCTGTCTTTCCATCTTTGTAACCTAATATAGGAGTTTCTTCTAGGCCATCTTCACCTCCCAAACTATAATCTAATGGGTTTTTAGATCCTGAAAATTTATAAGATAGTTGCATTTTCAGACGGGAATGGATCCAGTTTAAATACAAAGATCCAAATAATGGAGATATGGAGGGTAAGGGGTGATGGGTTTTTTTGCTTCCTCCTTCAGTATAGGTTATGTTACTTTTAAAAAAAAGATTTTTCAAAATGGCAATCTCAGAATCAAATGAAGCACCATATATGTAAGCTGCTCTTTCAACATTAATATTAGCCATAGTTTTTACTTCTTCCAAATTGTAAAGAATTGTTCCAGAGTCTTCAGTAGATTTGTCATTGAAAATTTCAAAGTAATCTCTAATAATATGGTTTGTAATATGTGTGTAATAAAGATTAAAAGAGAAAATATTTGATTTATTATTAAAATACTTAGTAAGGCCTAATTCTGTACTATATACATATTCAGGCTTTAGTTTTTTATTAGGAACAGAAAGAATCCCTCTATTTTCTCTGATTTTACCCATATCATCAATGTTTGGTGATCTGAAACCACTTGAAAAATTAGCATTTATTTGCCAATTATTTTTAGACCTTGTAACGTAACCAAGACTTCCGGTTAATGATGAATTTTTTGTTTTAATAGAATTTAAATTAGCATCTATTAAGGCTTCTTCCTCCCACTCAGCATTTAACCATGTGTATGTGTATCTCATTCCAAAATTAAAATTAGATTTTTCAGAAAGATCTTTTCTAAATTCGTAATAATGCGCTGCTGTACTATAGTTGCTTCCCCCACTAGGATATCTAGTAGGAATTTTAAAAATTGAATTAGAATCCTTTATACTCGAAAGAGATAGATTTTCTTTAAGAAGATTTTCTCCATATGCAATTGAATTCACATCGTTATAAGTATATTCAAATCCATAAGAAAGAGAAGAAATATCCGTTTTAATCCCTACAAAATCTGCATTTATAGAAAAAATTTCTACATTTTCTATTTGAGAATTTAAGACAAGAGATTGAAATTTTCTATTGTGACGGGATTCTTTAATTTTTTGAAAAGCAGCTACTATAGCCCCTTTTTTTAACCATTTTTTGTCTTTTGCGAAATTATAAGTGGATGAAAATAATGTTCTTTTTTGAGGACCATAATACCATTGCGAATATTTAAGATCATCTGTTGATGTAAACTCATTTAACTTATCGTAACGATCTATATTTGATGATTTGGAATGTTGAATATTGAAAATAAAATTGGAAGATTCGGATATTTTTATGTTTAATTTTTGTAAAAAATCAAACTGAGAATAGTTTGTGTTTTTTTGAATATTGGAATTTTTATTTAAAAAATACTTTTTATTAAATTTTTCTTTAATAAGAGAATATTTATTTAATCCCCAATTTTCAAATCCATGATTTCTGTTTTCTCCCATAACAATATCACCGAAGTTAGAGTAAGAAAAACTAGTAAAACTTGCCCAGTTTTCTTTACTATGTTCTAAGTTTAAATTATTTACATTATGTTTTAAAACAGTGTTGTAGGAATTGGAACCCTTTATAATCCAACTTTTTTCATTATTTATTTTAGGAGTTCGCGTATAAAAATGAATTACTCCTCCTAGGGCATCTGAACCATAGCCAACAGAGGATGGTCCAAAAATAATTTCCGTTCTTTCTAATGTATTTGGGTCAATTGTGATGGCATTTTGAAGGTGTGCAGATCGGTATATAGCATTGTTCATCCTAACCCCATCTACAACAAGTAAAACTCTATTGGCTTCAAACCCTCTGATAACCGGACTCCCTCCTCCTCCTTGTGTTTTTTGAACTCTAATTCCTCCGGCATAGTATAATAAATCAGCAGAAGTTTGTGGTAAGTCAAGTTCGGTTTTTTTAGTTGTTATTAAAGAAACTTTTTTGGAGATCTTCTCTTTATTTTCTCTATTTCTTCCCACAGATAAAATAATTTCAGACAATACTTGAGTATTAGGACTTAAATAGATAACAGATTTCGATATTTTATTTACAGAAATTTGTAATTTTTCATAAGAAACATGGCTGAAAACAAGAGTATCTGTTTCTTTAAACGCAGAAAGATCTAAATTGCCATCAAAATCAGATAAAATAGTTATGGTTCTTTTAATATTATATACCGTGACATTAGGGATTATAGTGTTTTCCTGAAAATCTTTAATAACCAATTTTTGAGAAAAGGCATTTAAAGAAATGGTCAAAAAAGTTATTAATAAAATCTTACTTTCTTTTAAAAAGATCATACATTATATTAAGTGATTGAGGCCTTCTAAAATCTTCTAAATGTATTTGCATATATTTCATTAAAAATTCTAACAATTCTTTTCTTTGAACTGAAGAATCAATTGTAACTTCTATTCCATCAAAATTTGTGCCTAAAAATTCTTTAAAATGATTTATTACATTTCCTGTTATGCAATTTGCATTTTTTGAGTAATCACAAAAATTCCCATTCAACATGTCAAATCCAGATAAATGTATATTGCTTTCATTTGGAGATATTCCAAGATGTTTTAAAAATTTTATTAAAAATTGAATATGAAAATTGACATAATTAGAATTGGAATCAAGCCATATCATAGAAGTTTTGATAAAATCAAATAAAGACTTGTTTTCTTCCTCTTCTTTAATGCTTTTGGATAAAATTTCAGAAATGAATAATACGATGGTATTTTTTAAGACCTCTAAATGAATAGTTTTATAAGGCTCAATTATTTTAGCCGATCTAATGCTTTCAAGATTTCCTTGATTTCTGTGATTAGCATCAATTTCTAAAATGGTTAATGGTTGAAAAAAACCAATATTTATTTTTTTTTTTTTTGCAGACCTAACGCCTTTAATTAAATATGATTTTAATCCATCAGATTGAGTGAAGCACTTAACTATAATACTAGTTTCAGAATATTTTAAATAGCTTAATACAATAGCTTCAGTTGAGACTAGCATGATAAAATATATTGAGTTAATAAAACAACATATTACACAACTCCTTGAGCTAACATAGCATCCGCTACTTTTATAAACCCTGCAATATTGGCTCCTTTTTCATAATTGATATATCCATTTTCATTTCCATGAGTTAGACAAGAATTATGAATGTCTTTCATTATATCTTTTAATTTATTATCCACTTCTTCCCTTGACCAACTATATCTTAGAGAATTTTGGGCCATTTCAAGTCCGGAAACAGCTACTCCTCCTGCATTTGAAGCCTTGCCAGGGGCATATAATAGTTTGTGTTTTTTAAAAGCAGCTATAGCTTCTGGAGTACAAGGCATATTAGCACCTTCGCTGATACAAATACATCCATTTTTAATCAAAATATCCGCATCTTTTAAATTTAATTCATTTTGAGTAGCACAGGGTAATGCTATGTCGCATGGAAATTCCCAAGGCGTTTTATTTTTATGAAATTCTGCTTTAGGATATTTTATTACATATTCATGAATCCTTCCTCTTCTATTATTTTTTAAATCCATTACAAAATTTAATTTTTCAATAGTTATTCCTTCTGAGTCATGTATAGATCCAGAGGAATCTGATAAGGATACTACTTTTGCAGAAAGTTGAATACATTTTTCAGCAGCAAATTGCGCAACATTTCCCGAACCAGAAATAACTACTGTTTTGCCTTTTACAGAATCCTTTATATGATTTAACATGTTTTCAGCAAAATATACCGTTCCATATCCAGTTGCTTCAGGTCTTATTAAAGATCCTCCCCAAGACAACCCTTTCCCAGTTAATACTCCTGTAAATTCTTTTTTTAATTTTTTATATTGACCAAACATGTATCCAATTTCTCTTCCTCCAACTCCAATATCTCCTGCGGGAATATCAGTATTTGGGCCAATATATCTAAAAAGCTCAGTCATAAAGCTTTGACAAAATCTCATGATTTCCCCGTCGCTTTTCCCTTTAGGATCAAAATCAGATCCCCCTTTACCTCCTCCCATCGGAAGAGTTGTTAGACTGTTTTTGAAGACTTGTTCAAAAGCTAAAAATTTTAGTATACTTAGATTTACTGAAGGGTGAAATCTTAATCCTCCTTTATAAGGACCGATGGCGGAATTCATTTGAACCCTATACCCTCTGTTTACTCTTATTTCACCACTGTCATCAACCCAATTAACCCTAAACATTAAGACTCTTTCAGGTTCGACCATTCTCATAAGAATATTCTTGCCATGATATATTTTTTTTGAAACTATATAAGGGATTACAGTTTCAGAAACTTCTCTTACAGCCTGCATAAATTCAGGTTCATGAGAATTTCTTTTATCAATTTCAGCGATAAAATTTTCGATAGCTTTTTGCATAATAAAATATTTTTAAAATTAAACGCTATAAATACTTTTCTAAGTTAAAACAATTAACTTAAACAACTACAGATTTACCCAATTGCTTGGCTTAAATCCTCTATTAGATCTTCAACATCTTCAATCCCTATACTAAGCCTTATTAGAGAGTCTACAACGCCAGACAATTCTCTCTCTTTTTTAGGAATTGACGCATGAGTCATAGAAGCGGGATGCCCAGCAAGACTTTCTACTCCTCCCAAAGATTCAGCTAATGTGAATATTTTTAAATTTTCAATTATACGCATAGCATCTTTATAATCATTTCCTTTAGTAGTGAATGAAATCATTGCTCCAAAATCATTCATTTGGGATTTTGCTATTTTATGATTAGGGTGATTTTTAAACCCTGGCCAGAATACTTTTTCAATCTTTTGATGAGATTCTAAAAATAAAGCAATTTTTTTTGCATTTTCACAATGCCTTGCCATCCTTACATGAAGAGTTTTAATTCCTCTTAGGGTTAAAAAACTATCCATTGGCCCACAAATTGCTCCACTAGCATTTTGAATAAAATAAAGTTGATCAGCAATATCTTTATTACTTGTTACTAATGCTCCTAAAACTAGATCACTATGACCAGCTAAATATTTAGTAGCAGAATGCATTACAATATCAGCTCCTAAATTTAGGGGTTGTTGTAAAAAAGGAGTTGCAAAAGTATTATCTACAGCAAGAAGAATAGAATTATTTTTTGTTAGATTACTCAGTTTCTCAATGTCAATGATATTCATCATTGGATTGGTAGGCGTTTCCACCCAAATTAATTTTGTGTTTTTATTTATAAGAAATTCAACAGATTTTATGTTTTGCATTCCAGTGAAATGAAATTTAATGCCATATTGTTTAAAAATTGTTGTAAAAAGCCTGTATGATCCTCCATATAAATCATTGCTTGAAATAACTTCATCACCTGGACTCAATAATTTTAAAACAGCATCAATTGCCGCTAAACCTGAACCAAAAGCTAATCCATATTCTCCATTTTCTATACTTGCTAATGAGCTTTCTAAAGCGTGTCTGGTAGGGTTATGAGTTCGACTATATTCATAGCCTTTATGTTTTCCGGGACTTGATTGAGAATAAGTGGAAGTTTGATATAAGGTGGCATAACAGCGCCATAACCTTTTTCAGGAATTTGACCGCCATGAATAGTCTTTGTATTAAATTTCATTTTTTTATTAGACATTGTAATAATTTTATCAATCAAAGATATATTTTCTTAAAAACAATCCTATAATTTTATAATGTAATGAAAAAAGTATTTTATTTATCGTCGTGTTCTAGCTGTAAAAAAATTCTGAAATTTTGGCAATTAAAAAGCTCAATTAATATGGTTGATATTAAAAAAGACCCAATCAGCAAGAAAGATCTTGAATCTATTTATAAAATTGCGAATAGCTATGAAGCGTTATTTAATAAAAGAGCTCAGTTATTTAGAAAAATAAAAAAGGAATCAAAAAAGATTAGTGAAAAAGACTATAAAGATTTAATATTAGCTCATTATAGTTTTTTGAAAAGACCATTATTAGTTATTGAAGAAAAGCTTTTCATGGGAAATTCAAAAGAAACGGTGATTGATGCAAAAATTGAACTGGATAAATTATGCTAAATAAATTATGCTTAGCAAGCATATTTTGTATTTTTAAAAATTACTAAATTAAAAAAATGAAAAAATTGCTTTTTTACTTTCTTATTTCCTCCTCATTATTAATTAGCTGTGGAAATGAAAAAAAATCTCCTGAAAAATTTACTTACGAGAGGACTCAAGCTAAGACTAAAGTTATTTCAAAAGAAATACAAACATCACAAATTGATTTAAATAATAAAGGAATTGGGCCAATAAAAAATGTTGTTTTTTCTGATGAAATTGACGAGAGTTTAGCTGAAAATGGAAAAAACATATTTAATTTAAAATGCACAGCTTGTCATAATGCAGGTAGAAGGTTAATTGGCCCACAAATGAAAGGAATTTATGATAGAAGAAGTCCAGAATGGGTAATGAATATTATTTTAAATCCTGACCAAATGATAAAAGAAGACCCTATAGCAATAGCATTATTAAAAGAATATAATAACATAATGATGTTGAATCAAAACCTGAGTGAAGAGGAAACGCGCGCTTTAGCAGAATATTTTAGAACACTTTAATTTTTATTTATGTTCAATAAAAAACTAATATATATATTATTTTTAATTTTCTTTTATTTAGGGTATTCTCAAGACAAATCAGCTCCAACTGAAATTTGGAGCCCTATTCCTATTAAAGTAGATGCTAAAAATTTTCTTCAACCGCCTAGCGATGCAATAATTCTTTTTGATGGAAAAGATTTTTCAAATTGGGTAACACAATATTCAAACAAAATCCCTGAATGGAAAATAAATCAAGATGGTTCAATGACCGTTGTTAATGGTAAAGGGGGGATTAAAACAAAAGAAACTTTCGGGTCAGTTCAGTTACATATAGAGTGGAAAACAACGAATAAGGGATTAGAAAATCATAATAATCAAAAAAGATCCAATAGCGGAGTGTTTTTTCAAGAAAATTATGAAGTACAAATTTTAGACAGCTACAATAATCCAACTTATGTCAATGGCCAGGCAGGAGCAATTTATAAACAACATATCCCATTGGTAAATTCTAGTAAAAAACCGGGGCAATGGCAGTCTTATGATATAGTCTTTAATGCCCCAGTCTTTAGTAATAAAGTATTAATAAGACCGGGGTTCTTTACTATTTTTCAAAATGGAGTTTTAATTCAAAATCATGTTGAAATCAAAGGGAAAACAACTAATGTTGGAGCTCCAAAATACACTGCCCACGGCAATGCCCCAATAACTTTACAAGATCATTGTTGCTTGCCTTTAAGTTTTAGAAATATATGGGTAAGAAATATAGAGTAACAGACAGTTTTTTGTAAATTTGTCCTCATGTTACATTCAATGACAGGGTTTGGAAAAGCTTCCTTAGATTCCAATTTAGGAAAAATATCTATTGAGTTCAAATCCTTAAACAGCAAGAATATAGATATTAACTTTAATATACCTTCTTTATTTAAGTCAATGGAAAATGATTTAAGAGTAGTTGTATCAAATAAAATCAAAAGAGGAAAGGTAGATTGTAAATTCAATTTAAGTTTAGATTCTGAAAATTTTTCTTCTCAATTAAATCATAAAATAATTAAAAAATATATAATTGACCTAAAGAAGATAGTAGATGCTAATGAAACAGAATTACTAAAAATTGCTGTTAAACTTCCTGAAGCACTATCTAAGCCCCCAACAAATTTAAACAAACAAATTATAGAGGACATTAAAAAGATTGTACTAGTTGCTATAAACGAGCTAATTGATTTTAGGATTCAAGAAGGAAAGTCAATGGAGTTAGATTTATTAAAGAATTTATCTTCTATTGAAAAAAACTTAGAAAAAGTTAAAACCTTTGCTCCAGAAAGATCAAAATCCTTAAAGAAAAGATTAAACAATAATTTGAAAGAACTTAAAATAGAAATTGATAATAATAGATTTGAACAAGAAATAATATTTTATTTAGAAAAATATGATATCAATGAAGAAATAACTAGACTTGAAAATCATGTAAATTTTTTTAAAAAAACCATGAAACACTCTAATATTGAAAAAGGCAAAAAACTAGCATTTATTGGGCAAGAAATTGGAAGAGAGATTAATACAATTGGTTCAAAATCGAATCATGCACTAATGCAGCAGGCTGTTGTTGAAATGAAAAATGATTTAGAAAAAATAAAAGAACAATTATTTAATGTGTTATGATTAAAGCGGGAAAATGTATAATTTTTTCGGCACCTTCTGGTAGCGGGAAAACCACTTTAGTAAAGAACTTGGTTGCAAAAAAGGAGCTAAATCTTTGCTTTTCGATATCCGTAACAACAAGAGAGAAAAGAGTAGGAGAAAAAGAAGGGACAGATTATTTTTATATTTCCAAAGAGAAGTTTAAAAAATACATTGAATTAGGAGAACTACTGGAATATGAAGAGGTATATGAAAATCTTTTTTATGGAACACTTCAAAAAGAGATTGATAAACTGCTAAAACATCATAATGTAATTTTTGATATAGATGTTGAAGGAGGAATAAAGCTTAAAAATATATTTAAGACTAATGCGCTATCAATTTTTGTTAAACCTCCAAGCATTAAAGAATTGAGAATTAGATTAAAATCTAGAGCAAAAGATCCGGATCGGTTAATTAAAATAAGATTGGACAAGGCAAAACAAGAATTACAAAAAGACAAGGATTTTGATTATATTTTAATTAATGACGATTTAAATCTTGCCAAAGAAAATGCCTATCAAATAGTAGAACAATTTCTTAACAATTCATGAAACACATAGGGTTGTTTTTTGGGACTTTTGATCCATTGCACAATGGACATGTCGCGATAGCAAAATATTTTATATCTGAACTTAAATTAGAGGAGCTTTGGCTAGTAGTAACTCCAATGAATCCTTTTAAAGAGCACGAAAAAGTCTCAAATGAAAATAAAAGATTAGAAATGGTTAGTTGTTTTTGCGATTCGAATGAAAAAATAATATGCACAGATGTTGAGTTCCATTTGCCAAAACCAAATTATACAGCAGACACATTAGATTATTTAGTTAAAAAAAATTCAAAGACTAAGTTTTTTGTGATTATAGGAGAAGATAATTTAAATACCTTACACTTATGGAAAAATTACCAAGATATTTTAAAGCAACAAATTTGCGTTTATCCTAGAGAAAGCGTAACAAAATTGTCTAAATCACTTTCAAATCATCCAAATGTTAAACTATATAATGCTCCGATTATGGATGTTTCATCGACAATAATTAGAGAGAAAATTTCAGAAGATAAACCCATTGATCATTTAGTCCCTAATGAAATAGTTCAATTTTTAACACAATATTAATTAGCTACTTCTAATATTTAACCAATTATTAACAATTTGAATGATTTTTTTTATTCAAATTGCACCCCCTTAGTTTAATGAGTAATTTTATAATGTAAATTTAATTAAATGGAGAATAATAAAAATGTTGATATAAAAGAAATCAACGAAATGATTGAAAAAGAAAGTGCATTTATAGATCTTTTAGTATTAGAGATTAATAAAGTTATAGTAGGCCAAAAGCATATGATAGAAAGACTTTTAATTGGTCTTTTAGGTCAAGGACATATTTTATTAGAAGGTGTCCCTGGGCTTGCTAAAACTTTGGCTATAAATTCATTAAGCAAAGCTGTTAAAGGCAGCTTTAGCCGTATTCAATTTACACCTGATTTGCTTCCTGCAGATGTTGTTGGGACTATGATTTATAATATGAAAGAAAATGATTTTTCTATTAAAAAGGGACCAGTTTTTGCAAATTTTGTTTTGGCGGATGAAATTAATAGAGCTCCTGCAAAAGTACAATCAGCACTATTGGAATCTATGCAAGAAAAGCAAGTTACTATTGGGGATACTTCTTTTAAGCTAGAACCACCATTTCTTGTAATGGCAACTCAAAATCCTATTGAACAAGAAGGGACTTACCCATTACCTGAAGCTCAAATAGATAGGTTTATGCTTAAAACAATTATTGACTATCCAAATATTGAAGACGAACAGCAGATTGTTAGAGCAAATATTAATAATAGTTTTGGCATAATTAAGCCAGTTGTTACAATTAAAGAAATTATTAATGCTCAAGAGTCAGTTAGAATGGTTTATATGGATGAAAAAATTGAAAAATATATTTTAGATTTAGTATTTGCCACAAGATATCCTGAAAAATATGGTTTAAAAGAACTTAAGCCATTAATTAATTTTGGAGCTTCACCTAGAGGAAGTATAAATTTAGCTAACGCTTCTCGTTGTTATGCTTTCATAAAAAGAAGAGGATATGTTATTCCAGAAGATGTTAGATCTGTAATTCAGGATGTTTTAAGACACAGAATAGGTCTTACCTATGAGGCTGAAGCTGAAAACATTACTTCGGAAGACATTATTAATAAAATTGTTAACAAAATGGAAGTCCCATAGGGGCCATTTCAATTATAGGTTTTTAAAAAAGTTAATTCTATCTATTGGAAACAAAGGAACTCTTAAAAAAAGTAAGAAAAATTGAAATCAAGACCAGAAGATTAAGTAATAATATTTTTGGAGGAGAATATCATAGTGCTTTTAAAGGAAGAGGAATGACCTTTAGTGAAGTAAGAAATTATCAATTTGGTGATGATGTTAGAACTATCGATTGGAATGTAACAGCAAGATACAATGAACCATTTGTTAAAGTTTTCGAAGAAGAAAGAGAGCTTACTTTGATGTTGATTGTTGACGTTAGCGGATCAGAACTGTTTGGAACTGATAATGCTTTAAAAAAAAACATTATCACTGAGATTTCGGCAACTTTGGCTTTTTCAGCTCTTCAAAATAATGATAAGGTTGGACTTATACTTTTTAGTGATCAAATAGAACTTTATATTCCTCCAAAAAAGGGAAAAACACACGTATTAAGAATTATTAGAGAATTAATTGAATTTAAACCCATTAGCAAAAAAACAAATATTGGAATTGCTTTGCAGTTTTTAATTAGTGTAAACAAAAAAAGATCAATTGCATTTATTTTATCTGATTTTATTTCACCAGATTTTGAAAAAACATTAAGAGTTACTGCGAAGAAACACGATGTAACGGGAATTAGAATTTATGATAAATTTGAAGAAATCATGCCTGATTTAGGATTGGTCTCTATGTTTGATCAAGAAACAGAAGAAATTAAATTAGTTGACACATCTTCTTTAGCGCTTAGAAATAAATATAAAAAACAGAATTCATTAAACTTTAAAAAATTCAATGAATTATTCACTAAAAATGGAGCGGGGACATTGATCTGTAGAACAGATGAAAGTTATGTGAAAAAATTACTTAGTTATTTTAAAAATCGTGGATAAAATAAAGGCGCTTATTACTACCACTCTTCTTTGTGTTAATATCAGTTTATTTTCACAAGAGTTGCCTGTTATATCTTCAAAAGTGGATACAAAGTCCATTAAAGTAGGAGAACAAATAAATTATGAATTAAATCTTATTACTGATACACTGATTTCTATAAAAGTAGAGGTTAGTAAATTTTCTTCTCCCTTTGAAATTATCCAAGAAGAAGACTGGGATACTTTAAAATTAAATAATCAATTTAATTTTAAAAAGAAATTTTCATTAACAAGCTTTGAGCCAGGGTCTTTTTCTTTAAAATCACCTAAAATTTTTGTAAATGAGGTTTTATTTTATTCAGATTCAATTTTAATAGATGTTTCAAACGTTAAAGTAGATACTGTAAGTAAAAAGTTTTTTGATATAAAAAATATTATAGAAGTAAACAAAAATAATGAAGGATGGTGGAAAAAGTATATAATTGGCATTATTTTAATTCTTTTTGTGGTTTTTCTATGGAAAATATATAAGCATATATTGAATTCAAAAATAGAAGCTGAAAAAATTCAACCGCCTCTAGAAAAAGCAATTAATGCATTAAAACTTTTAGAATCAAAAAATTTAAAAGAACAGTTAGATTATAAATTATATTATTCAAAACTTACTGAAATTGTCAAAAATTATTTAGAAGAAGAAGTAAGTTTAGATGCACTTGAAAGCACCACTGATGAATTAATCAATAAATTTGAATTGCTAAAGGATGCAGGAAAACTTTCTTTGACAAATGATACTATTAATAATTTTAAAGGAGTTCTAAAAACAGCAGATTTAGTAAAATTTGCGAAATCAAATCCAGGTGTTGACATAGCTCTTACAGATAAAAAAGTATTGGAAACAGTTTTATTAGACACCAAAGAAGCTATCCCTGAACCTACCGAAGAAGAGCTTTTAAAAAACCAACAATATTTAGAAAAGATAAAAAAACAAAAAAAGAAAAAACTCATAAATCGTTTGATAAGCATATTCTCTGGAGTTTTTGTTTTAACTTTTATTATTTCAGTCATGATCTTTGGGTGGCAGAGTGTAAAAGATAGTGTTATAGGAAATTCTACTAAAAAACTCTTAAAACAAGATTGGACGATTAGTACTTATGGGGCATTCCCAATTACAATTACTTCTCCAGATGTATTAAAAAGATTAGCAGGAACAGAAAGCCAAAAATTTGAATGGGGCTCTTTTAGTAATTCAGTTTATATTTTATTACAGACAAAACCTAATGATAAAGAGCAAAAAAATGATCCACAGGTGGTAATGGATAATTTGCTTGCTTCTTTAAAAGAAAAGGGAGCAGAAAATATTTTGACAAAGCTGGAAGAGTTTTATTTAGATAACGGTTCATCAGCAATTAAGTTTTGGGGATCCTTTGACTACACACTAAATAACGGAAATCAAGTTAAAAAAGAATATTCAAGCATTATTTTTAATGAAAAAGGTGGGACACAAAATATTCAAATTATTTCCGATAGAAATAATGAATATGCAAAACAAATTGCTGAGAAAGTAGAAGAATCAATAAAATTTGACAATAAATAATATGTTACAAGAAATTACTTTTTATAATCCAGAATTTCTATGGCTATTAATTTTGCTTCCTCTTTTAGTTTTTGGAAACATTAAAATTAATAAAAAAAAATCTTCACAACTTAAAATATCTTCAATAAAAAGTCTTGGGGTTAAATCATTTAAGATTAAGATATACCCAATTTTAGATATTTTAAGGTACTTAGCTATTTCGATGTTAATAATAGCATTATCTAGGCCACAAATAGTAGATGTTTCTACTCAAACAAAAACGAGTAAAGGAATTGACATTGTAATTGCTGTAGACGTATCTTCTAGCATGTTAGCTCAAGACCTTAGTCCTAACAGATTAGATGCGCTTAAAGAAGTAGCCAAAGAATTTATTAACGATAGAGTAAGTGATAGAATCGGGCTAGTGGTTTATGCTGGCGAAAGTTACACTAAGACACCTGTTACTTCTGATAAATCAATAATAATTAAATCACTTGAAGAAATTAAATTTGACGGAGTAATTGAAGACGGAACAGCAATAGGAATGGGTTTAGCGACTGCGGTTAATAGACTTAAGGACAGTAAAGCTAAGAGTAAAGTCATTATTTTATTGACTGATGGAGTTAATAATTCAGGCTTTATAGATCCAAATACAGCAGCAGATTTAGCGCTATCCTATGAAATAAAGACCTATACTATAGGGTTGGGCAGTAACGGAAATGCCCTAGCGCCTATCGCTATTAATCCTAATGGCACTTTTAGATTTGGGCTAACAAAAGTTGAAATTGACGAAAAACTATTGGAATCTATTGCCAAAAAAACCGGCGGATTATATTTTAGAGCAACTGACAACAAAAGACTAAAAGATATTTATCAAGAAATAAATAAACTGGAAAAAACAGAAGTAGAAGAATTTAAGTATACAAATGCTCAAGAAAGGTATAGAGTATTTGTGTTAATTTCTTTTGTTCTTGTTTTTATTGAGTGGTTATTAAAATCAACTTTTTTTAAAAGTTTTATATAAATGTATCAATTAGAAGAGACAATATATTTTTATTTATTATTAATAATTCCAATTATTTTATTTGGGTTTATAGCTCTTAGGAATTGGAAAAGTATTATTCAAAACCAACATATTTCAAAAGAATTATTAGAAATTTTAAGCCCAAATATTTCTTCTTTTAAGCCTAAACTAAAATTGATTTTTTTAATACTTTTTTTTCTATTGCTTTCTATAAGCTTAGTTAACCCTAAAATAGGAACTCAACTTAAAACAGTAAAAAGAGAAGGAGTAGATATAGTTTTTGCAATAGATGTTTCAAAGAGTATGTTAGCGGAGGATATTGCCCCAAATAGATTAGAAAAAGCCAAGCGATTAGTTTCACAAACAATAAATCAATTAAATTCTGATAGAATAGGAATTATTGCATATGCAGCTTCAGCTTTACCAATTTTACCAATTACAAATGACTATTCTACTGCAAAAATGTTTTTGCAGAGTTTAAATACGGAAATGTTATCATCTCAAGGCACGGCAATTTTAGAATCGATTAAATTAGCTAAAGATTATTATGATGATGAAAATCAAACAAATAGAGTCTTATGTATTCTTTCAGATGGAGAAGATCATGAATTTGAGGGTCAAAATATTTCAGAGATTGTTGAAGATATAGGGATTACGATTTTTACAATAGGTTTGGGCACGCTTAAAGGAGCTCCAATTCCAATTAAATTAAATAACATAGTTCAGTCTTATAAAAAAGATTCTGAAGGGGAAGTAGTTATTACTAAATTGGTTCCTAAACTTTTAGAAGGGTTGGCTAGTTCTAGTAATGGAATTTATGTAGAAGGAGGAAATACGGAAGAGGTAGTTAAAATTATAATTGAAAAATTAAAAGAAATGGACAAACAAGAATTTGAATCTAAGCAGTTTATTGCTTATAAAGATCAATTTCAGTGGTTTATTGCTTTTGCTTTAATTTTCATATGTTTAGAATTATTTGTTTTTGAAAAGAAAACATTTTGGATAAAAAAACTAAATTTATTTAATGAAAAAAACGTGTAAAATTATTTTCTTTATATTGATTTCCGCAAAGATTTTTTCTCAAGAAATCTTATCGAATAAAAAGTCTAATAATATGACATTAGATGGAAATGTGGAGTTTGTAGAGAATAATTTAATAGAAGCAGAAGCATATTATAGAAAAGCAATTTCAGTTGATTCATTAAATAATATAGCTTCATATAATTTGGGAAACTCATTTTATAAAGGAAAGTTGAACCAAGAAGCAGTAAATCAATATAAATCATCAATTAAAAAAGCTAATAACAAACAAGAGTTGCACAAAGCTTTTCATAATTTGGGAGATGTTTATATGCAAAATAAGGATTATCAAAATGCCATGAATTCTTTTAAAAATGCTCTGCTTAACAATCCAGGTGATGACGAAACAAGATATAACTATGTTTTAGCAAAAGAATTGCTAAAAAATGAACAAAAGAAGAAAAAGGACAATAAGAAGGATGACAAGAAGGATGACAAGAAGGATGACAAGAAGGATGACAAGAAGGATGACAAGAAGGACGACAAGAAGGATGACAAGAAGGACGACAAGAAAGATGACAAGAAGGATGATAAAAAAGACGATAAGAAAGATGATAAGAAGAATAAAAAAAAGAAGCCACAACAAAATAAAATATCTCCCGAACAACTTAAAAGTTTATTAAAAGCAATGGATAATGAGGAAAAGAAAGTTCAGGATAAGGTGAATAAGAGTAAAATCAAAGGGACGCCTTTAAAAAATAAAAAAGATTGGTAAATAAAATTATGAGACTTAAGATTACTCTAATATTGTTTATAATTACAACCATATGCTTTAAGGCTTATGCGCAAAATCAAAATATTAGTTTTGAAGCTATTACAAGTAAAAAAAAAGCAGGAATAAATGAAACTCTTAGAGTAGATTTTAAAATGAATAAGGATGGAGATAATTTTTCTCCTCCAAATTTTGATGGCTTTAGAGTTGTTGGAGGACCAAATCAATCTATAAGTAATTCTTGGATAAATGGGAAAAAAACTTTTTCAAAGGTTTATTCATATTTTATAAGTCCTTTAAAAAAAGGATCTTTATCTATTGGACAAGCTACCGTTGAAATTGACGATCAAATTTATAAAACTCTGGCTATTAAAGTAATTGTTAGCGAGTCTGTGAATATAAATAGCGATCCAAATAATTCCAATTATCTAGTGAATGAAAATTTACATTTGGTAGCTGAAATATCAAATGCTAATCCTTATTTAAATCAAGCGATTTCTGTTATATATAAACTCTATTTTAGCCCCCAAATTAATGTAACTAATGTTGCAGAAATTGATAGCCCAGAATATGTCGATTTTTGGTCACATAGCATAAAAATTCCTAGGCTTCAAATTGAAAGAGGGATATATAAAGGGGATAGTTATAATTATGTTATTTGGAAGAAAATTGTTCTTTATCCACAAAAAGTAGGAAAATTAAATATTCTGCCTCTCTCTTTAGATGTTTCAGTTGACGTACCAACAAATAAGAGAGATTTTTTTGGAAATAGAATTTACAGTCAAGTTCCAAAGACAGTAGCTGCTGGCAAAAGAATAATTGATGTTAATCCACTCCCTGAAAATGCACCTTTAAATTTTAGTGGGGCTGTTGGGGATTTTAAAATTGAATTATTTACTTCCAAAACTGAATTGAACGCTTCTGAGTCAGTACAAGCTACAATAAAGGTTAAAGGGACTGGAAATTTAAAATTATTTTCTGCTCCTGAAATATCTGTTCCAAGTTCACTTGAAAAATATGATCCAGAGCATAAAGAAAATGTAAAAACCAATTTAAAAGGAATGTTAGGTGAAATTACAGACACCTATACTTTAGTACCACAATTTAAAGGGAAATATCCTATTTCACCTATAGAGTTTAGTTATTTTAATCCCCAAACAAAATCTTACAAATCCATATTTACAAACGAAGTGATTATAAATGTCATGGACGGACCTTCTGCTGCTTTTGAAAATACTGAAAGCATTAGTGAAAAACAACAGCTAGCTAATAATATTTCTGGCACAATAAATCAATTTAAGTTTATAAAAACTAATCCAAAACTAGAATTAATTAAAAAGAAACAATTTATTTACTCACTAGAGTTTTATTCTTTAATTTTTATTCCCGTATTAATTCTATTTTTAATTATAGTATTTGTTAAATCTAAAAAGTCAACAAATGCAGATATTAAAGGAGTTAAATCCAGACGCGCTAATAAACTCGCAAAAAAGTATTTGTATGAAGCTAAAAAAAATCTAAAAAAGAAAGAGTTATTTTATATAGCTTTAGAAAAAGCGTTACATAATTTTTTGAAATCAAAATTATTAATCGAAACATTAGATTATGATAAAGAAAAAATCAAGAATTTATTAATTGAAAAAAATATTGAAATTACAACAATTGATTTATTCATTGAGATAATTAAAAACTGTGAATATGCAAGATATTCACCAGCTTCAAATGTTGCAATAAATAAAGATTATGAAAACTCAGTTAAAGTAATTTTAGAAATAGATAAACAAATATAAAATGAAAAAAAGTATTTTATTTATTTACTTAGGATTTTGTGGTTTTATTTTCTCTCAAACTAACAGTGAAATAAACTTTAATAATGGAGTTAATTCTTATAATGAAGGAAATTATAATGAAGCGATAAATGAATTTAAGACTATAATTGATAATGGAGAACACTCTGTTGCAGTGTATTTTAATTTAGGGAATACTTACTATAAGCTAAATGATATTGCCAATAGTATTTATTATTATGAAAAAGCTTTAAAACTAAAACAAAATGATACGGATGTTTTAAACAATTTAGCGTACTCTAAAAACATGTTAATTGATAAGGTAGGAGTACTTCCTAAAAATCAAGTTTCTGAATTTTTTAAATCTATATCAAACTATTTAGACACTCAACAATGGTTTATATTAGGAATTATATTTGAATATCTTTTTTTAGCTGCTTTTTTAATTTATTTCTTTAATAGTAAAAGTTTTTTAAAGAAAAAGTATTTTACAATTTCTGTTATTTTTTTTAGCGTTGCTATTGTTTTTATTTTTATTGGGATTAACCGATTTGAGAATGAAAAAAATATAATTAGTGCTATAATTTTTGATAATGAAATTAATTTTAGAACAGAGCCTAATTTTAGAAGCGAGGTGCTTTTTAATTTACACAAGGGTACTAAAGTTGTTTTAAAAGAAGAACTTAATGAGTGGGGTTTAGTGGAAATTAACGATGGCAATAAAGGGTGGATTGAATTAGAATCAATTAAAAAAATTAATTGATTCTTTATTCGAATTAAAAAAATTCAAGAGAATATCCCCTAGATCAATAATATATTTGTAAAACAAAGTTGATT
>Ga0209041_1000506_pt1 | contig 28000 bp, 40 predicted proteins | sample SaaInlV_100m_DNA_4_FD_184647 | JGI IMG/M metagenome (GOLD analysis project Ga0209041, IMG submission 184647) | Marine microbial communities from expanding oxygen minimum zones in the Saanich Inlet - SI037_S2LV_100m_DNA (SPAdes) (version 2) | ecosystem: Environmental > Aquatic > Marine >... | reverse complement strand
GGCAGTCGGGTTTATCTCGCACCAACCCTTGAGGTTCGCCAACTGGTAAGCGTTGGACAGCACCGAGCGGTGCCGGTTGCCGACATACCCCTTCTTGTGAACGTACTGCGAGATATGACTTGGCTGCACATCTGCAAGCAAAGTGGAACCGAATACTTTTAGCAAATGATATTGGATATAGCGCGAGTAATCGTCTTTGGTGCGCTCTGCCAGTTCCGCAAACTCATCTGATTCAAGGTAAGCGTGCAGGGCATCGCCGACAGTCTTGTTGCCAGTTTCGCCGCCCTCCAACTCGGCCCACTTGGACAACGCAGTGGTCTTATCTGGCCCCAGGTTGTGCCACTTCAGTTTGCCGTCAACGTAAGGCGTATATATGTAGTTCGCGCCACGCTTGTGTAGGCGCGGCGGTAAGTCGCGTTTTGCCATGCTCCCTCCTGTAGAGGCACACTTTAGCATTCTTTAGCAAAACTTTAGCAAACCGCTAAAGTGGGAAAAAACGATGCCCTAGCACTTTTTATAAGTGCCTGTTTTTATTGGCTTTATTGGTGGGCCGTGCAGGGTTCGAACCTGCGACCACCTGATTAAAAGTCAGATGTTTGGGGGCGCGCAAGTGTTTGATTGTAAAAACGAATCCGAACAACTGGCAATCCCTCGCTAAAACTTTCCTAAAGTTTAGCCAACTTTTGCCGTTTTTAGGGGCTTTTCTGCCCTCTTTTTTAGGGGTTGCATATAGCACTATATGCTAGTAAAGTTACCACCAATGGAACGGAAAACAACAACACACAGGAGAGTAGAAAATGAACAGCAAAGACCATAAGGCATTAGTCGATCACATCAATATGTACGAAAGACAGAATCCACAAATGTGGGGGAGGCTTGAAATGGATGATCTAAAGAGCGCGAGTAAGAAGGAACTGATTGAAGAGATCATCGAACTAGAAGGAGCGATGGCAGGGTTATGGAAAACCAAAGAACGCTACAAGGCGCGCCTCAAGGCCGCTGACCTTTTCTTTGTGAAACCAAATAAACAATAGTCGAAACCGCCGCCCCTTCGGGGGCGGCCAACAGGAGAAAGAAATGGCAAAAGTAAAACTGGAATTCACACTCCGTCAAGCGACGGAGATTTTTACCATGATGGATGAAGGTTCTATTCTTCATATTGAAAACCGCGAACTTGAAAACGATCACGCAAGTGTAAGAGTTTGTCACAACGCCATCGACAGTTTTCAAAAGCAAATATCAAAACTGCTACGAGAAGATCAAGAGCGCATCAATGCCAAAAACAAATAAAGAACTACTCGCGCTGATCAAGCGGCACGATTTAACTTCTCAGCAGATCGCCGACCTTTTGCATACGAGCCGATCTACCGTTGAGAAATGGCGGCAAGCCGATGGCAATGTTTCACAGAACACAATGCCCAAGGCGATGCTTGAACTGCTAGAGATTAAATTAGAGCGCGACTAGACCCCCAACTTATCGCGCTTCGTCCACCACTCGTCGCCTGGTTGCGTATCCGAATTGATGCCGTGTTGTGCGGCCCAACGTAACAGCGCGGCAAGGGCTTCGGTCTTGGTCTTGGATTTGATGATCTCTTGGCGCACTTCGGGTGCGCGCACTATTTTAGTCTGAACCACAATCTTCACCGGGCAGAACTTCTCGCGTTTTAGTGGGTTGGGTTCAAGGTGATCAGGATGATGGATTTCCATTTTTCAACATCGCTATATCCACACGATGCCTCTCTATTTCTCCAAAGTCTTTTGCATGAACGATTGCATACATATCCCGCCCCGACCTGTAACCTTTGCTTGCTGTCCATGCGTCTTTGCCTGCTAATGTTCTAAATGATTCCCAAACCACGCCGGGGAACTCCATCACGTTTTGATTGTGAATGTGCCCGGTGTACCAATACCTATGATGTGTTGCGCCCCAATCCTCTGCCCTATCGTGCGCCATGATCCCCGGCAACGTCTGGGGCTTGCAAGTATCGCCATGTGTCGCGCCAAGCAGCACGTTCCCAAAGCGGTGAAACCAGAACTTGCACGGTGACTCGTCCACAATCACGCGGTCATTGCCCTCATAAAATAATGCCAGGGCTATCGAAAGCATCTGCGAGGTGTGGTCATCGTGGTTGCCGATCAGATTCTTTACGATTACCGTTTCATGCTTGCGGCACGCTGACTCGATGCACTGCATCATTGCCCTCACCCCAACCCGCAAGACCTTGGCCCACCGGGTATCCACATCAAGCGCATGACCGCTGCGTAAAGTCTTGTTGTCGCTTGTGTCGCTGTGGAAAAAGTCGCCCAGGTTTAGGATTAGGCCGGTTTTGCTTTTAGGCGAACAGGCCACCAGACGCTTGACCGCTTCGCACAAGTTTGCCTCGCCAATCTTCAAATCAAAGTCGTCGCCGGTTTCCTCTGCCCATGAGTAAGCCCCCAGGTGCGGGTCGCCCATCGGGTACACCGTCATCAAATCCTCGTCTGCGTGCTTGGGCGCAGCAGCCACCCTGCCCTTGCCTTTCCAATCAGCAAAGGCATCTACAATCGCCTCGCGCAAATCCTCCTGGCGTTGCTGATCTGCGCTTGTTTTGACCCACTGTGCTGTCTGTTCCCCATCCGCGTTGTAGAGCGTTGACACACCCTTGACGGCGAACCCTGGCGCAGCGGTGTGAGTCATGCCGTGGTCTGGTGAATATCCCTGGCGCGCCGCACGTTTGCGTATGCGCGCAAGAATCTGATACATACTCCGTTCGGTTGTTCCAAGTACAGCAGCCGCATCAACCCTATTGCCGCCGCTTGCAATCAACGCCTCAATTGCGCGGCGTTGCGTATCCGTTTCGCAGTAGTCTAAAAGCCCTGTATCGTTTGGCATGAAAGAACGCACCCCATTGGTATCGCAATTATCCCGCTAACATTCCCTTCAGAATCCCGCGTACCCCCCAACTTCACAGTGTCCTCATCTCTAAACACTTCCCAACCCACTGTTTCAATCACCGGGCACTCCAACTCCTCATGCCCCGACCAGGATGGGTCTTGGATCGTGTCACGCCATTTGATAATTGAGAGGGTTGTCATTAAAAAGAAGCCCCGGCGCGCCAACGCGGTGGTGCTAGGCCGCGAACAGGAGAGATGGGATAGAACGCGCCGAGGCTTTTATGCTTTCCGTTTTCTTTCAAATCCGTTTGGTATTAGATAACCCATGATGAGCGGCACCAAGATCACCGCTCCCAACAGCAGACCTCCGGTTTCGAGAACCTGGCCCATGAGCGGCCAGAATCCAGTTACAGGCGTATCACACTGACCACCGCTTACGCCGGTGGTCATCAAGGACGTTGCGCCTGCGCCAAGTGCTGCGCCTCCCGCCGCACCTAGCGGCCCACCAACAACCGCTCCAACTCCCGCACCGATTCCAGAAACGGCAGACGTTTTTAAAGCCGCGCATCCACTCAGCAGAGGTAGAGGGATTAAGACGAACCAGAGTCGGGCCATAACTCACGGTAGATTCTGTTCACAACTAGGCTGACAGTGTCCACCAGAAATACCGGCACGAAAGCATGAACCATTGCGATGAACGCAGTACCGGCAAGGATCACAGCCAAGCGCATCGCTTTCAGCCAATGGTCGGCGTATGCCTTCCAGCCTTTGTCGATGTGATGTGGGTCAAATACTTTCATTGCGTTACCTTCACGACTCATTAAAGGCTGTTGTGGGTTCTGATGCTCTCATTCATTTGTCCATCTTGGATTCAAGCCTGTTTATGCAAGAAATGATGCGATCCACGGCGAGTTCGAAATCTGCCTTCGACACATAACCGGTTTGCACTTTTGTTATTCTTTCGTGCAGAGCCTTATCTTCGGTTTGCAGTCGATCCATCAAAACAAAGATACGTTTAACAATAAACGCAACGGTTAGCGTGATCGCTCCAAAAGCAAAGTCGAGCAGTACGCTGGTTTCCATATTAGGTTTCAACCGGGAACACGGGATTCGGATTCAAGGAAAATGACATACCGGGATTGTCGTGAGATTCGCCCGACCACAATATGCAAGCCTCTTCGGTGTCTTTGTATGCTTTGGAAACCACGACGGTGGAAGTAGTGCGCTCGCGGTTGGTGAAGAGGATGATGGTGCTGGTCTTTGACATATGCGACATCAGGACTGGAACTTCTTGCCAATGTTCTGCAAGCACCTCAACGACTTTAGCAAACGAATCAAAACAATTTAGGAGTAACCGCACGGGTTGCTGATACATCCCTTCGGGCGGCTCGCTTGGGTCTGCCGCAAACACAGGCGCGGCGATCAGTGCCAGGGTGAGGGCTAGTGCTTTCATTTCGGGTACTTAGTCTTTACAGCCTGGCGCAATCCTTCAAGCCTTGTTACTGATGCCATGCGTTCCTCATCGGGCGGTTGATTTCCTACATAACTCATTATGACCACCCCAAAGATACTGCTTGTATCCTAGTTGTTTTGCTTGCCGATTGGTTTAGCGTTTTAATTCTGTAGGCCATAGATGTTCCTGACGTTGACGTAAGTGCTACGTCATGTGCTGTTGCAATGTTATGACCGCCTGTTGTTCCTTCTGATCCAAGCGTCATGGATGTCCATGTCGATCCACCGTCTGCGCTGTACTCTGCCGTTACATCAGTTCCTAGCGTGGTTGTTCCAGCGCCGTTCGTATAAGTGAATACGATGTCGCCCTTGGTTGGGGCTGCTTGCGCGGTTGTCGTTGTGGATACTAGGGTCATATCGCTATATGTAACAAATCCCGTACTTGTGTTATATCTAACAACTGCGATACCGGAGCCACCACTACCACCAGACCAATGTGATGAATTACCACCATGCGCTCCACCGCCCCCACCGCCAGTGTTGACCGTTCCAGCGTTTCCTGTATTACTTCCAGCCGTACCAGCGCCACCTCCGCCACCTTGTCCTCCAGAACCAGAAGTTTGTGTCGTGTATCCTGAGCCACCTCCACCACCGCCGTAGTAGACATTAGAACCTGTGCGATAAGCATTCTGAATCCCATTACCGCCATTACCCCCGGCACTGGCTGATGCCGCTCCTCCAACGGCTCCTGCACCTCCGCCACCCCCTGCGCCGCCATTGTAAGCGCCTGACGCATTACCACCAGCATAACCTTCTACGGGGGTGTATCCTCCAGAGTTTCCTGACCCTCCGACCTTGGCAGTCACTCCAATGCCGCCGCCACCACCGCTTGCTCCTGCTATGCCATCTCTTGTGTCTGAGGTGTCGTCTGTTCCGTATCCCCCACCACCTCCTCCAGAGGCGCTTAAAGTTGAACCTAAAACTATTGAAGAAACATTACCGTTTGCACCATATTGCGCTCCAGTAGCGCCAGCACCAATAACTATGGCATGGGTAGCCGCAGAAACAGATTGAGATGCTAACTCTCTTGCACCCCCAGCGCCGCCGCCACCACCTGACCCATTATTAGCGTGACCACCCCCACCTGAGCCACCTCCACCGACCAGCAATACATCGGCAGTTCCTGCTACATCAGTAATGAAATTTCCATTAGCAGTAAATGTGTGGACTGTATAAACACCATGAGTAGTAATCGTTCCACCAGTGACAGTTCCAGCAACCGCGCCCGAATAATAATTACTAGCGTTTCTACTTTCATTAGTCGATCCACCAGCATTAACACCAGAGGTATCCTGAAAGTCATCAATGGTTTGATCGACTAGATTGTATTTAGCGAGTGATCCGTTAGCGGCTACCTTGAAACCTAAGATGGCGATGTCATCTTCTAGACTTGTGGTGTCGGGTGCGGCGGCAGGCGGGTTGAGTAAAATCCAATCAGTGCCATCAAAAATCAGTTCTGCAAAATTATCACTGTCCAGATCACCTGCCGTCAGTGCCGCTTTTGCACCGCTTGACATCTTCTTTATATTGACTGCGCCATCCGCAGAACCGACGTTTAGCGTGCTTGTGCCAGTATTAGTCGTTGCCGCCTTAAACACGATGAAGTAACCAGTAAACAAAGAATCCGAACCCGTCGCCGTTGGACTGGTTGTGCCGGTGTAGGTTGTTGTTGAAGAACTGCTATCGACGACATACCAGCGTGTGTCTATTGCCGCATTCCAACCCGGCGTTGCGCCACTGAAAGCGGCTGACTGCAAGGTTGATATATCGTCCTGTGCGTTCTTGCCATGCTGAGCGGTTGACTTGGCATAGTTGTACCAGTTGGTAGTACCCTTGGCTAACGCTATGATTTGCGCCAATGTGTATGTAGGTGATTCAGCCATTACAGACCTTCCTCTATTGAAAATGTGATGGTCGATCCGACCTTTGAAATGTCGGCTGTTCCGTAATCCATCAGCCGTCCAAGAATTGTGTTGCGCCGTGTCTGCGCTGTTGCGTCATCAGGGAACGCTGACCAGAGAACATCGCCGCGCTTACCGACACTGCGGAAGATTTCAAGCAAGTCGCCCTCCTCAATCTTGTCCAGTACCGCGCTCGTGGCGTTGGCGTAACGGAACGGATCGCGTGAGTCAGAACGCAGTGCGCCACCTCTTGTTCTTGTCAGTTCGGTCTGTTCCGTCCACCCCATTCCATATCCAGAAACCACTGGAACGTCGATGTGTTGGCCGACCTTGATGCGACCCGCCTGGATATATCCCGCACTGTTCGCAGTGTCGGTAATAACGACTCTGAAGTATCTGGCGACATACGTTGAGCCAAACCAGATCACGGTAAACGGTTGCGCCCATCCTTCTGACGAATAGCCGCCGTAGCCTTCCATTCCGTATGGGCCTTCGCCCCATCCATAGAGCGGGTCGGTCGCCTCAACAGTCGTGTCATAGACGATATCGGTATGGCCGCTGTCGTTGCTTAATGTGACCCGCACAGTTCCAGTGCCATCATTGGAAAGGTTGTGGGCGTAAAGGCAAAACGAGGTACACCGTTTGTCCTCGCCAAAGTCGCCGGTAATGGTTTGCGCCACTGCCGAGGTGCTTCGCCAAATCTTACCGGGTTGCACGTTGACAAGGTTGCTTGCGGTATACGTTCCCGCTTCGCTTGTTGCGGTTAGCGTTACGCCGTCGAGGTGGCTTGCGCCGAGGATTCTTGAGTCAGCCATTATTGCCAGAGTTCCACTTCGATCTTGTTATCCAACAGGTACTCAGTTATGCCCGTCACAACGCACTTACTCCCCGCTGACAGGCTGAATCGGTCATCCTGTAGGGTTACGCACGAACCGACTGTCACCTGTAGAGGCGCGACATACGCGCCCACACGGTAGGTGTATCTCTGATTTTTAAACAGTGTAAGCAAGCGGGTCGCTTCGGTTGTGGCATTAGCCGAGCCGGTGATACTGCTTGGTAATACGTCAGGGTCTTGCGCGAGCAGATGAGTGGTTTTGACGGTGGCATCTTCAGCCTTAGCAACCTTGTTCCATTCAGCCGAAAACCAAGGCCGAGCCGATTCGGCAACCGTGGAATCAGCACCGAAATTCAGCGTTGTCCAGTTGCGCTTGTAGCCCACCCGAACCCGCCACTCTGGAACGTCTGCCTTCTGGATGCCGAGGTCGCCATGCGACTCCAGGTTGTCGATAGTGAGAGTCGAGGTGAGGCCCGAGGGGTCTTGCAGTTCGGCCAGGGTGAACTTTCCATCCCTGTCAAAACCGTAATACCAACCCGCGGGAAGTACCGAGTCCAATACGTCCAAAAGGTTCTCGCGGCTGTTGATATAGATGCCGATGGTGTAATTGAAATCGGTATCGAACTGAGTGAACGCACTGGTATCCAGATCGCCGGGGTCAGCCAGAACGCGGTCCACAATGGCGCGGATGATCTCGCCCGGTTTGGTCTTATACGATCCGCTCGGCTTGTGGCCTTTAACGTCTGCGGTAACGGTTCCCGCCGGGTCACCGGACAGTGTGAACTTTCCATTCGTCAGGTCTTTGGTGATCGTCAGCGTGGTTGCCAATCCATCAACATACACCGCAACGATGTCCTCGATCTGCCCTTCGTGGACTTGGTATTCGTGTGTCGTATCATCAATCAACACCGGGCTGACATTAAACACTTCTCCATAGCACAGCGGCACGACCTGATCGGTTTCCTCACCGCTTGTGATAAGCGTGGTCTGGATCGGAACGTCGAGCGTTCTCTGCTTGTCGCGTAGCATTAGCGTCAGCGTGTAATCGTCGCCAATGGATAAGCGATCCACAACACCGGACAGGATTGTTCTAAAATCTGCAATATCCCAAGTCGGGTCGCCGATCTTAATAGTGGCGTCACGCCCATCCCACGCTTTCGTGACCCACGCGTCCTTGTCGCCATCACTGTTGTCCACCGACAGTTCGCCGACAGATACATAACTGCGCCCACCAAAGGCTTCACTTATAGTCGTGGAGAAGAATGGCGAACCTTTCAAGATGCCCTCGTATGTCGTATTCGCCGGGGTATCAGATGCGCCGGTGTGAAAGTATTTCGAACCGAGGTAATACGTTGATTCACTGCCGCCGCTGTATGCTTTAACCTCGGCTAGCACGACTCGCTCCTCTTGTGGGTCTGCGAGCCATGCTTGATATTGGGCGTCTGAAACACTCAATGCCTCGCTCCACCGGCCATCGCCAGTTGTCCTCTAGTCACTGCGCCGACGATAGGCTTGGCAACAACAGCGGCAAGGTCGTGGCGTAGGGCGCGCAGTTCCTTGACTATTCCCCCACCATCGCTACCGCTTGCCCTTGCTTGGTTCGGGGTATCCACTGTCACACGTTCGCCAGGAGTCGCCATAAATGACACAGGCTGAGAGTCAGTGCCGCCGCCGCCGCCTACAATGAACGAGCCGCCGTGTTGCATCCCGCCGCCATGAGCCAACGCGCCTGCTTGGTTCGTAATGTTGATTGCGTTCTGTGCCGCACGACCCAACGCGTTCATTTCCCCGGTTGCATCGTTGGCAAAGTTGATCATCCCTTCAAACATTTCTGAGGACATTGCGCCCATGTTCTCGAGTCCGAGCGCGGCATAATCCACGGCGTTGACGAATCCGCGTTGCATTATGTTTATAAAGGTCTGCGATTTTTGATCGACATTTTCCAGAGCGGTTCTACCAGATTCACCCATCTTTTCGAACGCAACCTTGGCGCGGAACAAGGTGCTGTTCACCAGATCGATATTTTCTTTGTGAATCTCAAGCGCGGTATTACTCGCCATGATTTCTTCGGCTTGCTTGACGAACGGCTCCATCTGCTCCATGTGTTCCATCAACCCTGCAAAATCGGTTGCGGTCACAATGACATTGCCGAACTCGTCTTTCATTTCCTTGAGTCCGAACTGAAGCATTCCGAGAGAACCGCCTACGTCTTTGAATACGCCGCCTGATGTTTCTGAAAAGTTATTGAACATCTTTGCAGCAGACCCACCTATTTGCGCAAATGTTTGATCGCCAACTTGTCCAAGAACTTTGAAGCCACCGGCGAGAGGGCCGGTTGCAAGGTTCGCAACGATTGTTGGATCGCTGATAACTTGGGCGAATTGGCCTCGTAACTTTTTCTTGAACTTCGCGCTCTTGGCGAATCCAAAGGCGGCGATCGCAAGCGGCACACCGATACCGGCCAGACTACCCCAAGAAAATCCCGCAGTGCCTGCGGTAGTGCCTGCGGCAGTGCCACCGGCGGCAGGCAGAGTGCCACCATACATAGCCCCTGTCATTCCACCGGCAGGGGCCGCTATACCCGCACCGGGAAACGTAGCCAAAACCCCGCTTGAGGTTGACCCCTTAAAGATTGAACCAAGAATCTTGGATATGATTCCACCACCCGCGCTTGTTCCCGCTCCGGTTGCCGTTCCACCGGCGGCGTTCCCAAGGATTGAACCAATCAGACTCCCGCCCCCTGATCCACCAGTGATAATTTCGATCAGTTTTTTCTTCGTCCACTCTGCCGCTATTTCGCCGAGCGTCTGTAGGAATAAGTCTTTGACCTTGCCGAGGAAGTCTTTAACCGAATCAATGCCGTCACCTTTGAACAGGCCGACCCACATATCTGTCCAAGCACTGTCGATGCCATCGACCATCTTCTCCCAAGCGGTCTGCAACTCTGTCACTTCTTGCGTCAGCATTACCGTTTCTTCACCGGCATCACCCATTGCCGCACTCAGGTCATCTAATGTGTCTTTGTAAGTGTCGCCATCAATGGCCCCATCCTGGAATAACTGGTCAAGCACTTCCATCTTGTCGATGAGAATGTCGCTCTCAAATTGAGTGTCCGCAACCTCATCCTTAAAGTCCTTCATCGCTTGCTCGGCTTTTGAAAGAGTTATCGCCATCCCTTCCCACTCTTTTTCGCCTTCGTGAACGGTTGGCTTTTGTAATAGTTTGTCGAGATCGAAAACACCGTTCCAAAGGAATTTGTATTCCTTCGTGCATTCGCCAATCGCTTTTGTCAACTTTTTTACTGCCCCGGTTTCTTCTACGATTATTTTCTCAACATCTTTGGATGCTTTTGTAAGGTCTTTGTCTGCCTCAATCAGTTTGATTGTTTCAAGTGCCAGGGCATCAACTCTGGCGTTGGCTTTTTCTAACGTGCTTGTTGTCTTTTGTATTTCTCGTCTTGTGTGCGCTTGACCATCTTTTAGTCCATTGAACGTTCCGGTTAATTTGCCAACCGCATCCATCACTTTCGCCGCCGCTTCATCTAACCCTGCATCCGCTAGTGTGATAGCAATGTCCATCATCATTTTGTGGGCTTGCCTGACAATCCACATCTGGAACCCTGTCCATATCTTTTTCATTTTTAGGACAGCAATATCAAAGCCGAACGTGACTCGGTTCCACGCTTTTTCAAGAGTGGACATAAATGCAACCATTAACCCGGCAAGCGTTAATGGAAGGTTCTTCATATCTTGCATTAGATCGTTGCTAACGCCGGTCAGTTGGCCCAACTTATTGATCGCCCATTGAACCTCGTCCGTGTACATCATTATTCCGGTGACAGCGATTGCAATCAGACCGGGGATACCACCGAACGCGGCTAACATCGAAACCCCTAATGCTCGCGCCGAGAATGTGGCAACCTTCATTGCCCCACTCATTGCGAGAATTAGGGGAGTAATCTTTTTGATTACGAATAACTCGACAAACACCAGTGCGAGGAATTTAAGTTCCTTCCCCCAATCTTTCAGAGCATTAATGCCACCTTGTAATACGACAGCAAAGTTGGTCAACAGGGGTAAGATAGCGGGTAATGCGCTATTCGCAATTCCCTGCAACGCCGCTTTTACCCCAACCATTTCGTCTACAAGTTTCGCGGCCGCTTTGGTAGTGGTTTTATCCAGTGTTAAACCAAGATCACGCGCCTGCTGTCTAACCTTCCTGATACCTTCTGCGCCACCTTCCATTGTTTGAATCAGCGAAACACCTTCCGAGTCAAACAATTTCATTGCCAGGCGAACACGATCCGACTCACTGCCAAGACCGGCAAGAGCCTCAGCAACGATTTCGAACTTCTCATCAAGAGGCAGTTCGTTCAAATCCTTGGCATTGAGACCCAATTCCTTTAACGCATCCTTGGCCTCGCCCATTCCTATAGCCGCCTCTGCAATGCGCCGAGTCATGCGTTGCCAAGCCATTGTTAGCGTTTCAAATGTAACGCCACCAATTTCTGCAACGTGCCTGTATTCGGATAATGCCTTAGTGCTAACACCAAGACGAGTGGAGAGTTTGTCAAGTTTGTCAGCGGCGTGAATGGTGGACTTAATGAAGCCACCGACCCCTGCCGCTCCCGCCGCAAAGATGAATCTTTTGGCGAGCCCCTTTAGAGCATCAGACGTTTTATTGAGATTCCCATTGACCGACTTAAACGCTTTTTTGGTTTTATCTTCTGCGACAATTTTAATTGTTGCGTCAGCGGTAGCCATTAGCGTTTCATCTCTTGCTGTTGGACGCAGTATTCAAACCACGCCGCCCAGTAGGTCAGTTCGGTCGTAGTCATCTTTTCAAACACCTCACCGACAGTCATTCCAAGGTGTTCGGCAACCCGAAATATCAGGTGGATTTCTTGGTCGCCGGTTCGGAGTTTTTTCTTGCATCCTCAATCGTTGTATCAGGAGCATCATTCATTGCGGAAACCACATCAGCAATTAATGAGGGGCTTGCCTTCTCCATAAAGAACTTTTTATTGGAATTGGAAAACAACTTTTTTCCGTCAGCATCAAGCGCACGAATCAGTAGCGTTTCAACCAGTGATTCGAGCGATCCTTCATTCGCGTACTTGAAGATTCGGTTTTGTTGCGACAGATTCATTGGCTTGAAGAAAATGGTGACATCCCATTCGGGCACCACCACTTCCCCCATCTGCTTGTCCAGTTGAGATCGCCAATGCTTTTCGATGTTGACAAGAACTTGAGCACCATTTGACATTTGTTATCCCCTGTTAGACGGTGGTTTCGGTCACCCCTGCGGTCACTTGGAACCCGAACGAGCGTTCCACAATTCCACCCATATCAACACTTATGCCCACGCTCGTGATAAGCGCAGTCATCGTGTAATAGGTGTCGCCAGAATCCGCACCCTCAGGATATAAGGCAAGTGACACGCTCGCGCCATTCGTCATTGCGCCCTGTCCGCTTGTGTCGGATTCGTCAAAATGACAAGTGATTGATCCAGAGGCATCGCCTTGGCCGACTTTGTAGGACTTCATGCTGTCGCCCATCGCAGTGTCCTCAACCGTATCTGAGGTCTGGTCCAGGCTGAATGATTTAATCTCGGCAACAGTGTTCGCTCCAATCTTGACAGTGCCGTCCTTTCCGTGATGATTCGCCATAACTATTTTTCCTCGTCGCTAGGCTTGTTTACGATTGGCTTCGGCTTTGCCTCTACCACTTTTTTGGCACCCACGACAGTCCAGCCGCGAGCCTCCAACTCTTTGACTCTTTCGGGGTACACAATCGTGACGATTGACCCCTTGCACTCCATCTGTATTGGTTTCATTACGTTGCTCCTTGCGTGAAGTCGTAAGTCACTCGCACAGTGACCCGCACGGCTCCGATTGGAAAAAGAACGCCCTCGTCACTTTCGATAAGTACAGTTTCAGTGTTGAGAGCGTAGCCACCGCGTGTCCTGTCAGCGTCCAATGCTTCCTCGATTCCCTCGATAAGTTCATTTCTAGAAGTGTCGATGCTTGACCCTTTGACGTAACCCACGATGACATAATCAATCGTTCCTTCGCGTGTAGTGCTGCCCATTGTTGTATCGGCGCGCACTTCCTCGCTGCTTGCGATCCACGCCGCCGGGTACTGTTGGTCTGACAAATCGTCGACCTGGAACGGATCGCGTGTAATCTTTGCAAGTTCGGGCGATGACATCGCATCCAGAACAGTGATAATGTTGCTTGCGATGCTTTCACGCTTGCTCATGCCCTAGCCATCTGCTTGATGAATTCGTTGCGGAACTGATTACCAACCAATACCTCCTCACGACTGTTTACGTCGAACCACTTGCGTACTGGCAGATGCCCTGCGCCGGTGTGGTGCCACATTGCTTTTCGTGCGGCCAGAGTGTTTGAAAAGAACACTAAACCGAGGGATGGGCTTTTAACCTTCCACAACATTGATGAAAGCATCTGGCCGGTATCCATCAGATCAACCCTGCCAGTGCTTCGCCCCCGCTTACCCCTTGATCGCTTGGTGGATGCAGCATAACCAGGGAACGCGCCATCAAACCCCTGCCCTCTTGCCGTTCGTTTTTTAACAACGAACTCCACAAACGCCGATGCCTTGGCTAAGGCTTTGCGTGATGACTTCTCGATACGCTTCGGGAAAGCCTTAAGCATTGCCTGGACTTTCTTATCGTCGAGCGTAACGTTTACCTTCATCTCACCTGTCGCCCAAAATGCAAGGAGGTCTTTTCGCTATACGACACGGTTCCATCTTCGTCCGCGTCATACTCCACGCCGTCCTTGATGATGCGATCCAGTTCTTCCGAGTACGCATCCCGGTAGAACTTCATCATCTGCTGATACCTGTCCTCATTGCCTGACGCTTCCCACTTGGTGAGTTGCGGCAGTGCGTACCAACCGAGGACGCGGTAAGCGGCGCACCGGGTAAACTGAGATTCAGTCAACAGCGTGGTGTTCATCTCGCCGCTGATGTTCTTAAATGGCCACCAGTAGATACGCAGTTCACGCTGAATGTCAGCCTGAGCCTTTGCGTGTTCTGTAGTGAACGCGCTAATACCGTAAGTGAGTATGTCCGGCTGTAACGCCGTCAGATCACTGTCAGCACTCATCGCCATGCTTTAACCCCCAAGGGTGAGGGGCACGGTATTACCCGCACCCCCCTTGTCAGGAATTATTAGAGACCGGCGTCGAAGTACATTTCGATTCCGTAGGCGTCCTTCAACTCGCTCACTCCATAACAGGCAGTGGCGTTGAGTTCCCAACCACGAATCGACGCATCCCTCTGCGGCTCAATATTGACATCCCACTTGACGGCAAGGCCAATCGCTTGAGGCACGAACACTGCGCCCTTGGAATCGCCAGAACCATCAACAGTAATGTTGGCTGATTCAAAAATGTCGATCCCTGCAAGGGTTCCAACGTAGCCGTTACGCATGGCTTCGTTCTGTAGGTCGCCACCGTTCGGGTTCGCAAAGGTATTGGTCAGGCTCGCTTTCATGTTGTAAACCTGATACGGATGCAGAACAGCGAATTTCTTGCCAGGTGCGTTCGCGTTGTCCAACTGCGCGGCGGCATTGAAGAAATGTGCGGCAGTCAGTTCGGTGGTAGTCGCGCCCAAGGAAGTTGAGAAACCATCGAACAGGGCGATCAAATCTTCGTCCATCTTTTTGGCAACTGCCTCGCCCAAGACCCTACCAAGATCAGCGGCGATATTACGAGCAGAAGATTTAGCGGCGAGATCAGCGAGAACAGCCTGCACACCAACCTCAGCGGCAGTGATGGTGACGCTCGACGTTGAAACGGCAGTCGAGGACATATCCGATCCCTCTGTCAGCGCGGCGGCAGACACTTCGGGATAGATGGGCACTTGGATTGCTTTGCCGTCATCACCGGAAATGTCGTAGGTGGTGACGAGATTACGCACAAGCGATGATTCTTGAGCGGTGAAAATTGCTTCACGAACGATACTGGTAAACAGATCGTCGAGAGTGGTTGTGGTGGTGCTTGCCATTAACGGCCTCCAATGCAATAACGGTTAAAAGACCCGTGTTTGCAAAGGTCGGCCACGGTGCCAACCACCCCGGTTGATTAACGTCAGCGCGGTCTGACGACCCCGAGAGGTTTACCTAGCCCGGTCTAGGGGTACTGTATAAAAACCCAGTAGTGGCGATTGTACGCCCTCTCAGGGCCATGTCAAGCCATCTTGATATACCCTGGCTTTTTGTACGCCGTCTTTCGATATTCCCCGAATTCCTCATGGCTCATTTCCATAATATCCTTCTCCTTGCTCAACCCGCCACCGACAGACGATTGCGAACCAGTGCCACCGGGGTTTGCGGCAACAAAGTGCGGATTTCCTGACAAAAACTCGTCTACCAAGGCATCCGGGGTCAGTGGTGTGCCGTGATCGTCATACCGGGCGGTTCCACCGTTATCGACAACCTCAACCGACCCATCCTCTGTCATGCGCACGTTGGATCGCAACAGGTTCGCCACCTGTTCGGCGTTGATCGCCTTGCCCCGGTTTGCGGCAGATAACAGCGCGCCATCTACCTTAACCCGGCGCAGTTCGTCCTGAAGGGCATTAGTTTTGACTTCCCACTTCTCGACAGTCTGTTTCATCACATTCTCAAAGTCGCCACGCTCCTTTTGCCGTTCCATTTCTTCGGCATCTTGCGCGGCTTTCATTGCGCGATATTCCTCCGGGTCTACACCATCAAACTTGCGCTCAACTTCTCGATTACGCTTTTCCAGACGCTTCTTGACAACTGCATCCACCTCATCCTGGGTAAATACCTTAGCGGGTTCGATGCTTTTGCTTTCGGTTGTACTTGGTTCGGTCTGCGTGTCGTTTGTGTCTGTTGATTCGTCTACCATATTTAGCCACCGGGTTGCGCCGCGTCACCGTACCAGTCTGGATCGACTGGCATAAAGTGATGGCGGCAGTTATAGCCACCGCGAACCACAAAAGGATCGCCAGATGATTTACCTTGCCAACTGCTGTTAGCCCATGCCTTTCTGATTTCATCTTGGCTCATAACCCTGCCTGCGTGGGATACGCACCAGGGGCGCGAGTCACGCACTAAAGAACCGTAATACTCATAATGGGTCAGCCCTGCCTCTTGCGCCTTGGCCTGGGTGAACGAGCCATTGAACTGCATCAGCGCATCGTGAACCTGTTGGTACGCATAGCGGCGTAGGTTATTGCCCACCCGGTCACGCGCATGGATGGTATGCAACTGCTCCACTGCCTCTGCCACCTCGTTGGCGCGGCTCGGGTCATCTTGGTACTGTTTGACAAACTCCACCAGTTCCATCGCAGCAGCATCGTCGCTCTTGGCGAACACGCCATTGATTGCTTGACGCATCTCGCGCACCGTATCGGTAGCGGGTCGCCCTGCCAACGTGTTCTGGTAAAGACCGGTCGCCAGGGTATCCACAAACCTTGCGGCAATGTCCTCGTAGCCTGCAAAGGCGATGCGCTTTAACTGATTGACGGTGGCGGCATCAGCAGCAACCCAACCCTCAATCGAGCCAAGTTTCTGCATCATGGCAACAACCCCCCCTGCCACGTTGTCGTACTCTGAAACGCTATCGTGCGCCCAGGTAAGGAACGTTCCACGGATTGCGGCCTCAATAGTTACCCGCTTTTCGATTGCCTGGGCTGGGGTAATCTTACCCGCCGTTACCAGTTTCTCTATCTCATGCTCAAGGGTTTCCAACACCCCCTCAAGCCTGCGCCCATGTTCAGCATCAAGCCTTTCGATTAGCCGCTCATGCGCCCTTTGCAGGCGGCGAATCTCTGCGGGGCTAGGCAACCGGCAACTCCGTGGTGAACTGACCGACTATGCGTTGCTGTGCTATCTCATCGTAAGCCTGGGCCAGTTCATCATCATCCACCACCAGGGCGGCGATCTGACGATCTATCGCTCGTTGGAACGTGCCGCTTTGCAGGCCGCTTGCCCTTGCCATCTGCAAGAACTCAAGGTCGGACTGATAATCGCGTAGATCAAACGAGTCGGCGTAGTCAATAACCCCATCCCACTCCCTGCCCTGCCAAGCACACCACAGTGTCCACAGTTGTTCCTCGGCCAGTTCCAATAGATCAGCCTTTTCGCTCAGTTTGCTGTTGAGCATCTGGAACTCGGTTTGCAAGGCGATGCCGCTTTTGGCTTGCTTCTCCGTTGCCCTCACCGCGCCCAGGTGCGTGACCCGATCCACTGCTTTGATCTTGTCCTCGATGCTTGCGCGGATGCCGTCGAGGTTGCCGCTGTTGGGTTGCAATAAGAACGGTGTCAGGCCGGGGTCAAGGTCATCAGGCATCTGGATCACACTGCCTGCGCCTGCGCTTGCTTCCGTGCTGTCGGTCTTGGCAAGCGAGGGATGGTTGGCGATGCGGATCAACTGCTCGATCTCTGACAACTCGTTGTAAACCGCACGCTGTATGTCAGCCACATCAGCAACGTCCGACACCCCAACGCCGCGAATAGATGAGCGTTGCGCATATACGCACACGGCAGGGATCGCCCCAAGTGGGTTATCCATACGCTCAACCAGTAGCGGGTCTTTCTCGCTTTCGGCTTCCCATAGTTCAATGCTCTCGGGAGTCCAGATGCGGAACCGGCGTTTGTCACCCATCTCGCGTACCTTCAGATAACTCAAACGGTATGCGCCGGACGGCACACGCTCATAACGCCAATCAAAGACGTTCTCGGGTGTGATCAGCGTAAGGTAGGGTCGAATGTCTGCGGCCAGTTCTTCGGCGCGGGTTGCGGCCTCAATGCTTGGCTTGTCGAGCAACAACCAGCAGTGACCATAAACCGATGACCAGATAGTTGCCTCGCGCATGACCGTGTTGAACGATCTGCCATCGTGATCGGCATCATTCAAGAACGGTTCCAACGCCGGGTCGTTTTTGATCCCACCAAACTCGCGGGTCGGGCGATCACGCCAGATAAATGATGAGTAGATATGAACCACGTTCTTGCACTGGTTATCCAGTGGGGTTTGGTTCAGTCGCTCCTTAAAGTCCTGTTCGCTTTCCAATTTGTACTTGGTCAAGTATTGACCGTTCCGCCAATCATCGCCGCCCAGGTAAGAACGCAACAGGAACTCCCATCGTGTTGCGTAAGCGTCATAAGTTGCACCGGTCTGAGTTATATTCTCGTTAGCCATTTAACTCCACCGTATAGGTTGTCGTGGTTCAATGTGTCTGCGCAAAGGCAATTCGCCCATGATTAGGTATCCAAGTGCGTCAGTGATATGGTCAAGCCCCCCGGACTTATCCGGTTGGTTGTTGACATAGGTAAGCCCATCAAGGGCGCGTATTAGTTTCTTGCAGCGCGGGTCTAGATAAAGTCTACGTTTACCGTCTGCGGTTTTTAGTGCGGCTTGTACCGTGTTGATGCGGTCCACAACCGGGGCGGCGTGCCGTGGTGCGCGCACATCAAACCCGGCGTTGGATAATATCGCAAAGTCAGTGCGTCCAACAGGTGCACTCGTCTTGCGTGCGCGGCCTGATGGGTCGGGGTAGACCACCACGCTGCGGCTCTTAAAGCGGCGTTTCAGTTCGCCTGCCATCAGTTCAGTATTGCTATCGCCCAACTCGATCTCGTCAAGGATGTGCAATTGGTCTGCGGCTTTGACGGCAATCACAGCAGTCATCGGGTCAACGTTGAAGTCCATGCCGATATACAGTGTGCCGCCATTGTCCATCACCCCTTGCACGTTCTCGTCGCGGTCAAAGTTGCTGTAAACCCGGCCTGCCAGGGCTTCAAACGTTGCCATAAACTCCTGGCGAAACTCCCGCTCCCCCATGTCGCGCTGCGCTGCGGCTATCTCATCATCCGCAACCCGCGCTCCGTCCGCTGTCGTGAACTGCCACGCGCCCCATTCGGGTGTGTCCTGGGCATAGCGATATAGGTCATGGAAGTGGTTGTACCCCTTCGGTGTACCAATCCAGAGTGCGCGACCTTGTTTGTCTGCAAGCATTGGTCGTAGGACTTCAAACCACGCACCGGCGTGCATATCGGCAAACTCGTCCATAACCACAAAGTCAAGGCCGACACCACGCAGAGCATCGTAATTGTCAGCACCCCTAAGTGCTGCGGTGGTTCCATTGTGCAACTCCACGCTCAAGTCCGTTTCGTTAGTCGCGGCAATCTGTGACGGCGGTATCATTTGTTTAAGGCTTTTCCAGGCGATCTGCTTGGCCTGCCGGTAAGTCGGCGCAACGTACCAATTGATTGAGCCGGGTTTAGCGATTGAGGCATGGAGCAGTTCAGTGAGTGCGAGGTAGGTCTTTCCGAACCTCCTCCCCGCTACCAGCACCCGAAACCTCTGCTTGCTTTCGAATACCCTCGTCTGCGCTCTCGTCAGTTCGATCCGTGACAATTACCAGTGGCTCCAGTTGTTGTTGCTCGATGTGCTTCTTGTCCTGTTGACCAAGGCGTTGCTTGCCCAACCATATCTGCATCGTTGGGTTGCCCTCACTTGCTGTTTTCCACTGCAACCGGCGCAACGATGCTTTGCCGTTCTCTTTGCCGCGCTCTACGGTTTCCACTATGTCCGGGTTGCGTTTCTTGTGTCGCTTCCAGGTTGCATAATCAATACCAAGCACAGCGGCAATCTCCGGCTCCGTGCAGTCGATAGCGGCAAGCCTCTCGACCTGTTCCAGATCAATCTCGGCCTGCGGTCTGCCGACCTTCTTTTTAGGTTCATTCATAGCGCAATATTAAGCGGCCTCCCGCTGTCGTAACGTTGCCTGTTCGCTTGTGTACTGCTCCCACCGCTTCACAATAACGTCGCAGTATTTCGGGTCTAACTCCATCAACCGCGCCTTGCGTCCGTTCTTCTGGCAAGCGATCAGCGTGCTACCGCTCCCGCCAAAGAGGTCAAGCACGAGGTCGCCGCCTTTGCTGCTGTTGTTGATAGCACGCTCTACTAACTCGATTGGTTTGGTTGTCGGGTGAAGTTCCGAAACCCTTGGTCTTTCGATTTCCCACAGATCAGATTGCTTCCGGTCTGCGACCACAACTAAACGCGCACTGCCGTTCTTCCATCCATACCAAATCGGTTCGTACTGAGTGTGATAATCCTTGCGGGATAAGACCAACCTGTCTTTCGCCCAGATGATTGTGGACGACCAATGGAAGTCCGCATCTCTCAGACCTTTGTCTATCTGCGGCCATTCCTGTGCGCTCATAACCAGATAGACGATTGCACCGGGTTTCGATGCCACGTTGAGACACCCACAAACGTCGGAGACAAACGTGGCCCACTCATCTTCCTTCATGTGGTCATTAAGGATTGTTCTATATCCACTGCCGCGCTGTTCTTGCGCGGGTTGCGGACATAGGGGATCAGGCTATCGGCGGCGACTGTTTTTGTTTTCATCTGCTTTGCGTGGTGGTTCCACGTTATGCCCCCATTTGCTGTAAGCACGGAACGCAGCGCACTCATGCTCACACTTGGATGCCCACAAACAGGTATCGCAAGGCGGGTCGTTGACATCGTATCTAAACCGGAATTTAGGCATTGCGCGGTAGTTCACTCATCGGCTTGAGTGCTGCATACGGAACCCATATTGCCGGTCTGTCATTGTTGTACTTGTCCTCTTTTGGGAACTGCTTGCCATCCTTCCCGGTGATCCAACCGTGTATCTGGTAATCACCATTCACCCCGGTGACGCGGATGAATATGTGATCGTCCTTATCAGTAGGTTTCATATACATCAGCGTTTTAGGGTTGGGCGATGACCTGACCTCATAACGGCCCAGGTCGCCACTGCCAAACTCAAAACCAGATGGGTACACGCCCAAGTGTTTAGCAACCGCCCACTCTGCAAGCGCGCCCTCAACGTGCAACTGCCAATCTTTGAAATGACCGCACCCCATTGTCGGGGGTCGGTACTTCTTGCGAACGTTCTCTACTTGGCGCATCTGCCCATTTAACCCTGCAACCATCATTTCTTTCGGGCATAAGGTGACACTCACGCTGTGCATAATTGCTCGCGCACCACGCTCACCCAATCCAATAAATCCATTTCCATCTGAAAGTGAAGGTGCAGACCAACAGCACAAGCGCAGCACCGTGCACGCCAAGGTTTCCGATCCAAGCGATAAAGAAGCACCGGGTTTTCACCTGTACGCACCGCTTGCGCTGTGGCCTGCGTCCACCAATCATTGCTCCATTGCTTTGCGCGTTTGACCTCGATGGCCCAACCGGGCACCCCCACAATATCCACCCCACCCTGCGCCGCCTGTTGCTGCCAGTTGCGGGTGATTTCCAACCCCAACTCATCGCGCAGCGTGCGTGCGATTTCCTGCTCGCCTGCCCTGCCTTTAGTGCGAGAGTTCACCAAAAAATTAAGCCCCACTACCCACGGGCGACCAGACCCACTGTTAAACCGAAAGGACGATGTAAAAGCAAGGTAGCGGGGCTATCTTTGTCAATTAGTCGTTGTGCTTGTGCTGCTGTCCGATTCATCGTGAGCATCACCGCATTCAGTAGTATCGCCGGTGCAAACTTCAACGCCGCCCGTGGTCTGTCCAACCTCTACACAACCGGCGATTGCGCCAAGCGCGAAAATCAAAACGATCACCGCTAATGCGATCCCGCCCCATCTCTTCAAATCCGATTCTTCATTCATCAATCTAAAACCTCATTTTTTTCTAGCGACATTTGCCAGACATATTCAGTTTCGCCAACCTTGGTGCTGACGTAGGTAGACGAGCAACCAGTGAGGGCAAGGACGACCACCAACAGATACGCCAAAATCAGACCTTCCCAAGTAAAAAAGCGTCTAACCATTCTCTCTCTCCTGTTTAGTTTCCTGGGTAAGTTGCTCAAGGGTTATCCCAAACTTCTGCCTAAACCATTCCCCCCAGGTTATGCGACCTGTTGGGGTTTGACTTTTTCGCTTGCGCCAGATTTCCCGCCCTGCGCATAAGCGGAGTTGTTTAATATCTTCCGCAGTTGGGCCAAGGAATCGCGCACTAATATCGGGTCGACTGGTGGTGACGGCAGTGCTATCGCCATCTTGTGATATGGGGCGAGGCGTTTGGCCGGTTGACACGTTGCCAGGAACTCCGGTAGCGATGGAGGCCATTCGCTGCCCTTCTTCACCAGTGCCGAAAAGCCCACGCTGATGCTCTCCAAAGGAATGCTTGCCAAACCCTGCGCCCATGTCTGTGCCGCGCTCGTCAGGCCACCATCAGGGTCAGCGCAATCACCAAACTGGCTGGCCCACTTGTGTCCGTAAATCTCGGCCATGCGCGTCCAAAACCTAGCGATCACCTTTGGCGGCAATTCTTTGCTCTGCAAGCAAGGCTCGCCCCGCTGCTGACTTTGCAAGATTTCCATTCGCTCTCCTGTTGTTATGGTCTGTTAAGTGGTCTGTTCCTATGGCCCTAACCGGTTCGGTTACAGCACCCCTAACGGGTTCGGTTAGGGCACTATCTTTAGAACTAACCGGATCGGTTAGCGAATCCTTGCCGAGAATCTCGTATACAGCGGTTCGCTTTTTGCCTCGTTGACGTTTTGCAATCCACCCCTTTCTGGCGAGGCTTGTCGTGGCGTTGCTGATGACGTTTGGGTGGTATCCGCACCGCTCAGACAGCGCAGACCTTCCAGGCCACACCGGGCGGGTGCTTTTGGGATCGCGGTAAGAATAAAGGGCAATCAGGACGCGGGTTTCGATAAGCGTTAGGTTATGGTCGGCGATAACCTCGTTGGGCACGATGGCGAAAAGGCTCATATCCCGCCCTCGTCGGGGAAAATATCGGGCCTGATCTCATGCCTGGGGATGCCAGTAGCGCGCTCAACCGTAATTACGTGTTGCGGCGGTATACCTTTACTGCCTCGGCGATTAAGCCAATTCCATACGTGCGATTGGCGCACGCCGCACATTTTGGCTAATGCTGACTGCCCACCAACCTTTTCTACAATTTCTGCAACGCATTTCATGGGCGCGAGAATACCACTTTTGTGATTGCTCTGCAAACCCAACTTATTAGTCTATTATCGACCCCATTTGTGGTAATGTGCAGTTTGGTCGTTCTACTTAAAGTACCTGTAAAAAAAAACTGTGGGGATATAAGCATGAGTCTTGGAGAGAGGCTAAAAGAGGCGAGGAGATTGGCGGGGATGGGCCAGACCGAACTCGCTAAGTGCGCTGACATCAGTCAAAGCGCAATTTCAAACCTTGAGATGCGAGGTAGCCAATCATCACAACACACACAAACCTTGGCTGACTGCTTAGGGGTCAATATCCGGTGGCTTGCCACTGGTGAAGGTGAACCCAAAAGCACAGAGAAAGTCGACCACGCAATCATCAGCGTGCCTGTTATTAGTTGGGTGCAAGCAGGCGCATGGACTGAGATCGCGGAGTTTGTTGCTGTTGATGAGCGGATACCTTGGGCCGTCAAGGTTAAAGACAAGGAAAAAAGAATGTTTGCACTCAAAGTATCCGGGGTCAGCATGGAGCCTGACTTTAAAGACGGTGACACCATCCTTATCGACCCCGCACGCCAACCTGAGAATGGCGATTATGTTGTGGTTAGATTGAAGGATGAAAACGCGGCGACCTTTAAGCAACTGGTGTTGGAAGGTGATCAGAAGTTTTTGAAAGCACTAAACCCAATCTGGACCCCGCAACTTCAAAAGATTAACGGTGATGCCGACCTGATTGGTGTGGTAAAGGCAAAGCAAACGCTGTTTTAATTTAAGCCCCCCGCAATGGGGAGGCTAACCCTTTGATAACACAATAGTTATTTATTGTTAAAACTATTGTGGCTGCGGTATCACTCTTGTGGTAGCATTATGTTGTGGACTACCCCACGTTATTACAGGAGAGATAAATGAGCCACTTGTTTTTAATCGAGGACGATCCCGCTGCCGACCAGATGGCAGACCACGAACATCAAGCATGGGTTGAGCAACAGTGCGGCGATTTTGAGAATGACTGCACTCAACTGGCATCGTATTTCAGCCGCGCGGGAAAACTTTTCAGTGAGCAGAACATCGAGGACGGTGTTTGCGATCTTGAAAGCATAGGCTACCGGCTAAACGTTCTGCTAGCCGCTGCTAAGGCGTTTGAGCGTGCGGAATGTTAGACCGCACTAAATACATGGGCAGTTCAGATGCCGCGCCTTCTTGCGGTGTCAGCCCCTTTGCTAGCCCCCTGGACGTTTACCTCGCAAAGCGCGGTGAGCCGACAGAGATTGACACGTTTCCGATTCGCTTTGGCAACCATAACGAAAGCCTTGTGCTTGACGAGTTCACGCGTGAAACCGGGATCGAACTCACGGACTTCCAAAAGCATTTTCGCCACCCGGAATTCGACTTCATTGGCGCAACCATAGACGCACGATCAGTAGACTGGCAGACCACCAACATCAGCACAGGCCGTGCGACAACGACAGCGGCGATTGTTGAGGCTAAGACCACTTCTCTGTATTACGACGAGTTACCTGACCACATCACCATTCAAGTGCAAGAGCAACTGGCTTGCGCCGGGTTGCAACTGGCTTTTGTGCCGGTGCTGATGCGGGGCCGCGACCTAAAGATTTTTGAGGTTGAGGCCGACGAGGACTTGCAGCAAATGATCTTAGAGTGCATGGCACGGTTGTGGCTGCGGGTGCAAGAAGGCGACCCACCCCCGGCGGTATCGCAGGCTGATGTCAAACGGCTATTCCCGAAAGATGACGGCGCAAAGATCGTTGCCGATCCAACCTTAGTGAAGGCGGCAAAGAAACTGCGCCAAGTCAAAGCCACCATTGCAACCTTGAGTGATCAAAAGGCAGTTTTAGAAACTGCGATCCAGGGCGAGATGGGCGAACACGCTGTGTTGACCGACATCGAGGGGCGGGTGCTTGCGACTTGGAAGAACACGAAACCAAGTAAGCGGTTCGACAACAAGGCTTTCAAAGCCGCTATGCCAGAGGTCTACAAGGAATTTGTAACCACTACCAACGGCTCACGCCGATTCGTACTTAAAGGAGAGAAACCATGAGCACATTAGTACCTTATCAAGACATTGAGAAAATGGGAGAGCGCATTGCTGCAAGCGGATTGTTTGGCATCAAGACCGTCGAGCAAGCGGTTGCCCTTATGTTGGTTGCGCAGGCTGAGGGCGCGCACCCGGCGCAAGCGGCACGCGACTACCACGTTATCCAGGGCCGACCCGCACTCAAGGCCGATGCCATGCTTGCACGCTTTCAAGCGGCAGGCGGCGTTGTTAAATGGACTTCATACACCGACAAGAAGGTGGCCGGATTGTTCAGCCACCCACAAGGGGGTGAGTTGGAGATTGAGTGGACGATGGATCGTGCCAAAGCAGCAGGGCTGACCGGCAAGCAAACCTGGAAACAGTACCCACGCGCAATGCTTCGATCAAGGGTCATCAGCGAGGGCATCCGCACAGTTTATCCCGGTGTTGCGGTTGGCATTTACACACCAGAGGAAGTTGGTGATTTCGATGCCGCGCCGGTCAAGGCCGAGGTAGTCAAAAAGCCTGACCTCAAGGACCGCATCGCCAAGGTTTCAGCCGATGACCTGATGGTGCGCATTGACGAGGCCCAAAGCGAGGCCGATCTAAAAGCGATTATTCACGATGCGAAAACCCTGCCTGACAAGGCAAAAGAGATGGTGCGGGATGCTTACCGAATGAAACGCGACGAACTTAATGATGTTGTTGATGGCGAACTTGTACAGGAGAACAACTAATGATCAAGAAAAAACTGGTGGTAGCAAACGGCAAATACACTACCAAGGACGGCAGCGAAAAAACCCGGTGGGTGAACATCGGCGCGTTGCACGAGCATGAGGGCAAGGCTTACATCACCCTCGATGCGCACATCAACCTCGCCGGGCTCGAGCGCAAAGAGGGCGACACGCGGGTGTTTGCCAACCTGTTTGACCCCGAACCGTATCAGCCGCGCCCCCAGGCCGCGCAAGCGGAGTCGGGCGACTTTGATGACAACATTCCTTTCTAGCCATGTACGCCCGAACAAGCGACCCGATTACGAGCCACGAAACGGCTGATTGGATCACTCGCAGCGGGATACGCAGCGCGCAGTGTCAGCGGGTTTATGACGCACTGCGCGCTCACCCCGGCAGAACGAGTGCGGAACTGGCGCGATGGATGGGCTGCGACAGATACATACCCGGCAGACGTTTGCCCGAATTGCGGCGCGAGGGATTGGCGGCGCAGGGAATCAAACGCAACTGCCACGTTAAAAAGCGCGCAAGCATGACATGGTGGCCGCTATGACTGAGCAAGCAATCATCTACCTTTTGATCTTTGCCGGTTGGGGCACGCTGTTGATGCTTGGCGGGTTTTTTGCAGACAAATGGGAGCAGAACCATGACTGATGACGAAAAGGAGGCGAGGTATTGGCTGACGCAATTACGCGACGAGTGCCTGCACCGGCTTGATGACATAAACACCGCACTTGATAGCCTGGACGCAGATGACATCGCCGAGGTTACGCTTAGATCAACAGGCGCGATTGACACCAATACGCACCACTTGAGGGTCTGTATTGAGCGGATTGATTGGCCGGTAATGAAAGTCCACAAAACGCCAACCTTTGAAGACACGATTGCGCCGATCCTTAATGACTTCGCAAACCAATTCAATAAAGCCTAGCGCATGGTAGTGCGTGGGCCATCCCGCCCACGTTCGCGTTAGGTCAGTCCCACAACCGGCGTTTTCCTCCTCGCCGGTTGTGGGGCGAACCTACCAACGGAGAGAAAAATGGACGAGTTGATAGACAAATACTTTGACCTTGTTACCCCGGCAAACGGAGATAACCCCGGTGGTCTGGACACCTATCAAATTATTAACGTGGGCGTAACGGACGAGCGCGGCACGCTTGTCGTTGGAATGAGCACTACCCGATTTCGTTACCAGAATAATGGCCGGGTCGCCGCTCAGACTCAAGCATTTATCAATCCCGCAATCGTGCGGGGAACAATTTAGTTGTGATTCTGTCCAGACAAGATATTGAGGACATCACCGGGCTCAAGCAGGCCGGGGCGCAAAAGCGTTGGTTATCGCGTAACGGCATCCCCTATCTCACATCGACCAACGGCAGGCCGGTGGTGCATCAGCACGCGGTAGCGGCACGCCTTATGCCCAATCAAGTAAAGACCATGCCGCGCTTGGATTTAGCGTAGCGGCTGCACCTCCATCGCCATCCCTGCCAGATATATCCGCGTAGTGCTTTTGTGCGTGTGATCCAATAGTTTCTGCGCCTGCGCCTCATCGCGGGTGATCCGCACAGTTTCCTGGGCCGCAAAGCGGCGTAGATCGTTAAACTCAAAATTCTCCACACCGCTGCGTGCGCGGGTGCGCCGCCAAGTCGAATCAAATCCCGACACGCTCCACGGTTCGCCTCCGCTGTGCGTCACAATAAACTCAGATCGCCTGGGGCAACTTTCGATAACCTCGCGCAGTGCGTCATCTAACACGAACAATAGAGGGCGGCGGGTCTTGCCAATTTCAACGCGCAGATGCGTGTCGCTCAAGTTATCCCAAAGCAAGCGGTAGAGTAGATCGCTCTTGCGTAAGCCGGTGCGCCATGCAATATCCATCAACCGCTGCACCTCTGGAATCGCTACTTCGCGTATCTTAAAAACGTCCTCAAGAAATACCTCGACAACGCGCTTGGGTTCTTTGGCCTTGTGGACGATCTTCTGATATGGGGCAGTCGGGTTTATCTCGCACCAACCCTTGAGGTTCGCCAACTGGTAAGCGTTGGACAGCACCGAGCGGTGCCGGTTGCCGACATACCCCTTCTTGTGAACGTACTGCGAGATATGACTTGGCTGAACATCAGCAAGCAAAGTGGA
>Ga0209041_1000482_pt1 | contig 28786 bp, 18 predicted proteins | sample SaaInlV_100m_DNA_4_FD_184647 | JGI IMG/M metagenome (GOLD analysis project Ga0209041, IMG submission 184647) | Marine microbial communities from expanding oxygen minimum zones in the Saanich Inlet - SI037_S2LV_100m_DNA (SPAdes) (version 2) | ecosystem: Environmental > Aquatic > Marine >... | reverse complement strand
AATGGCAGGTATAATAGGTGATTATGGTCACATTGACTTTAATATTGATGGATTAGCTGATACTAACCATATATACCGTAGAAATACCGATTTTAATACAATCATAGACAATGCCCAAACATTTATTAATAATGGGGGTAAAGCAAATTGGAACTTTATAGTGTATAAACACAACGAACACCAAGTCGATGAAGCACGGTTGTTATCTTCCATAATAGGTTTCAGCGAATTCAAAACAAGGTCTACTGGGCGGTTTTTAAACCATTGCACAATGGAAGAAATGGATGGATGGCCTATAGAAAATAGATTAGGTGAACAAGTAGGTATACTGGAGGTTCCACTCAATGAAGAATACCACAATAAAAGTTTAGCGGCGTTGCCTAAACTCAAACAAGAAACCAATATATCAGAATATTTCAACAATACACGCATCCAGTGTGATGCACTAAACGAACACAACGCAAATAATGATTACAACAAAAAAGATGAAGGCAAAGTATTAATAAATGCTGATGGGTGGGTAATGCCTTGTAATTTTTTCAATCATAATTTACATGATGCTAGATTCCACGACCGGTATATACTTCCAGGTAGCAATGATTTAAGTTTTTTGCCAAACGGAAAGAACCAAATACAAGATCTCTTTAGCAGACACAATGCAAAATCAGAGTTGAATATTAACCATACTTCATTGCATAACATATTTCAAAATAGCTTCTGGGATGAAATTACCGATGGGTTTGATAAAAATATCAATGATGGTCGCATATTCGAATGTGCCATGACATGTGGTGAAGAATTGCACAAAGTATGGGATCAGGTTCCTCCTTCGACACCAGCATTCTTGATAACCGGTGGCAATAGAGGATTAGGATTAGAAATAAAAAATAATTTCAATGGAACATCAATTGCTAGGTCAGAAGACAACGATATCATGGCAGATATAACTAGTAATAGTGATTTAGAACGCATAGCATTGGAAAGTTTAAAGTATGATGTTTTTGTGAATTGTGCGTTTGATGGGCCACCTGGTGAAGAATGGACTAATTTCGCCCAAGTTAACCTACTAATAAAAATATATGACATTTGGAAAGAAAATAATAAAGAAGGTCACATAATAAACATTGGTAGCATCGGTGAAAAGAATATAGTCGCACCAGAACCAACATTCGAACGGTATAGAATAGCAAAATCAGCATTAGCACATGCTAGTAAACAGTGCACCAACGCATTTAAGAACGATTTTGTTAAATTCAGAACAAGTTTATTATCCATTGATAGGCTTGATACACCCATTACTAGGTCAAATAAATCATGGACGGGTAATGGATTAGATTGCGGTGATGTAATAAAATCCATAGAATATATTTTAAGCATAAACAGTAATACATGCATTGAAGAAATAGTTTCATGGGTAAATTACAAATACAAAGGCACGTAACAAAGGCATATAACAAAGGCATATAACAAAGGCATATAACAAAGGCATATAACACATTTTTTGGTCTATAATCTATTGATAGTCTAGCTTGGGACGGTTAACACAAGCGGTAACACTCCCCACAAGTGGAGGACACCTAATCCCTGGGCAATAGCAGGGATCATAGCTACTACCCCTCTGGGGATGAAGATGCAATGCGCCTCGTATTAATGCGTTTAGCTATGAGATAAGGATACGATTATAGGCTAAAAGATGTTGCACTGTAATGAAAAAAGATACAACAACAAATTCAAATAATGTGTTTCGATAGTGAATATTATTTGAATTCCCGTCATAAATGTAATTATTGGTAGTAAGGAGAATGAACCCAATTGTATTACGCAAAGTTCTAGGGTAGAAGGTATTCGGATGACCGCCTTCGTGTTTATGTGTATAGACCATAAACAATCCCTTATCACATCTGTCCGACCGCGGCTCACACGAAGAGTAGGCTATTGGATTTAACTTTGTTTGTCCATCGGATAGGCAAAGTTTGTCCAAAAGGTCTACACGAATATATAAGGTCAACCAATAACATAAAATACAATTGGCATAGTAATATTACCTTAATTAATCTATATACCGTATCATTGGAATTAAAAATGGGAATGAGTGCCAACGAGTTCCCAGATGCCGTAAGGCATCTCTACACTATTAATATAATTTAACACTTTGGTATATGTAAGGATAGGTTTAATATATAGCGACCTATTAGAAATAAAATAGGTTTATCATCTATTCTATTAAAAATAAGGTAATCCTGTTTTCTTGGTAGTTTCTAAATTATCTTTAATGATCTTATTAATTGTAGCCCTTTCATCGTATGATAGCTGAAGTGCTTGCACATATGAAACTCCACCACGCATGTTCCAACTGATCCTTAATGCTTCCTCCCTTATGCTATTAGCTTCCTTTTCCATGCCATCCAACTCTTTACTGATATCTTCTGCACTAGAAACTAATAGCTTTATCCGAAAAAATTTGACATATCCAATGTAAACGGCTGTTCATATTCATGCCCACATTCTTTTTCGTTGCATTTAATATTCAATGGTTTAAGTTCATTATCATTCTTCATTCCAATGACATAATCTTTTATGCGTTTATATACGACTCTGTCGCAATTATGCAAAAAATCATTGATGAAATCTTCTTCCTTGACTATATTATCTGGAGTTTTGATATAATTGATATTTTGGGTTAGTGCTTTGAGTGATAATTCTGTCATGCTAGCAAATGCAGCAGATAATCGTTTGAGTTTTTCCTCCTCCTCCATTTCTGCATCTTCTAGTACACTTGCCAATTTTTGTTCTTCAAATTGAATTACGCTATTTTCATTGATTTGCTTATATGACAATGGTTTGAAGAAGATATTTAAATCACCAATATTCACTGATTTCTGGTAATCCGGTGATTTAAGTTGATCTAGTATCGTGCGTAAATCCAATGAATAAGTAGCAGTTTCCTTACAGGCAGGGCATGTAGTATCTATTTCCATTGAATGTCCGTAACTTGCAATTCTAATGGATGCTAATATAGCATCAAAATCAACTGCGGGAATGATCCAAGGATCTAGGATATTAGGCACACAACTTTTGATAACATTCATAACTGCGGTGCCATTGTACAATGCATCTGGTGTTCTGTATGTTATTTCATCAATTGCTGTCATTGGGTAAATCGGCAATTCGTTATTTGGTGGCATATCTAATGTATTTTCTGGATAAAAGTTACCATTGCTTGGTAATTTTAGGTAGATACTTGGTTGTCTGAAATAGTTGGATAGCGGGTTGTTTGACATAATTTTTCCTAATATAAATAAGTGTAAATATATTTATTAAACATAAACTACGGATAATATAAACCATGTCAACTACTGATCAAATAGCACAAATAACCCGTCTTCTGAACCAATTCGCGTCAACATTACCAACCCATGAAGCAGCATTATTGCGTGCTGATCTAGCTGCATTGTCTAATAGCGTTAATAGTGCTAACCGAAGTATAGGCGCTTTTAGCAATGAAGCGATGCGAGGGGCAAGAGCAATTGCGTCATCAACTGCATCATTTGCTGGATCATTAGGCAAAGGACAAACTGCTATATCATCAATTAGTGGTATAATAACGGCAATGTCTGGATCTCTTGCTGACGTAATCTCTGCGATCCCACAACTAAGTGTAGCTGGTAAGTTCGCCGGTGCGGCAATTGAAACAATGGGGAAAGCGGCAGCATATACAACGGGAGTATTAGATGATGGTCTAGGGTCATTCCAAGAATTAAGTCGTGTTGGTGGAATTGGTTCTGATAGTATTGCTGGACTTGCAGAAGATATCCACGCTGCTGGTATGCCTTTGAAAATGTTCAGTGGTCTTATAATAGGCAATAGCAAACAACTTGCTGCCTTGCAAGGTACAACCGGAGATGCTAGTAGTGAGTTTGCTAGTGTAATGGGTGTTATGCGCAAAGGTATGAATACGGAACTACGTAACATTGGTTTCACCACCGAAGAAATAAGTGAAACCGTGATAAACTTTGCAGACTTACAGCGTAGGTTAGGAAGAGGACAACGATTAGATAGTACCTCATTACAAGAACAAACTCAAAAATATGCGAAAGAATTGGATAAAGTTTCTAGGCTTACTGGGTTGCAACGTGGAGAACAGCAAAAACTAGTAGATGCTGCGATGCGAGAAGGACGCTGGCGTGCTACAATGGAAGATGTAGGCAAAGATCAACGAATTCAAATGGATATATTGAACAATTCAATGTCTGCATTTAGTGGCGAAATGGCATCAGGGTTACGAGACCAAGCATCGGGTTTCACTCAATCGGAAGCGGCACAAAAATTATTCCGCTCAACCAATGGTGCATCCGTTAAAATAATGGAAAAAGTCAAAAGTGGGCAGCTGTCTGCACATGAAGCAATGATAGCTTTCCAAGAAGCAGTAAAAGCCAATAAAGCACCGATGAAATCATTAAATCAATCTATTGGTGATAGTGCTGGTGTTTATGTGAGATACCACGAATCAATGGATCTAATGACAGCAGATTTCAAAGACTTAGGTGACGCTGTTAAGCATCAACAGAAGCAAATGGGGGCAGATTCTGACCCAACCACTAAGGCATTAGTCTCATTGCAGGTGGCATTACAGCAAGCAAGTGCTAGTATCACAGCGACATTAATGAATTCCCCGAATGTGGCTTCAACATTGGATAGCGCCGGGGAGAAGTTTGTTGTTGGCACGAATCTGTTTTATGACACATTCAAAGGTGATTTTTTTACTGATGCAACTCCAAAACGCCCAGCGACCGAATCGGAAGTAAGTCTGCAAGATTTAAACATTGAACGCAGAAAATTATTAATTGAAAAGGCAAACTTAAATGTGCCACCCACCCACAAAATGAAAATGGCAGGTATAGAAAATCCACTCACACCTGAAGAAACGGCTAGATCAACTGCGATTGATAAGCGGGTTGACGAAATAAACATCCAAATAAAAAAACTTAATGCAGTTATTAAAACAGAAACTGAAAAACGCACAGACAGTGTTTCTGCTATATTAAAACAAATGGGCATTGAGAAAACTGAACGAGAGTCGCTATTTACACCACTGCCCCCGTTGCAAAGTAGCATTAATGCACTACTAGAAAAAGATCATGATATATTATCAGACACTATTACAAAAGCAGGTGGTGCACAAATAAAAGCATTATTAGACCAAGCAACCACCGATGGTGTTGATATTAATAAAGATAGCAAATTATGGCAAAAAATATATGAAGTAATTAGAGAGACATCTGAGAGTACTGGTATGTTTAGTGCTGGAAAAATAGAAGTGGTATTCCCAGACGAAATAAAAGTATTGCCTGGTACTACACCTATAGATGTAAATGTTATAGAAAAGTCATCTCATGCAGTGCATTCATCACCTGAAATGGTAAAGGGTGGGGTGTTATCTGGACCAAAATCTGGGTATAATGTGACTATGCATGGCACCGAAGCTGTTGTCCCACTCCCTGACAAGAAAGGTATCCCAGTAAATGTACAAGCAGGAACATCAAATAATAAACATATTGAACTACTAGAAAAACAAGTAAATAAGCTAACTGCTGTTGTTAAAGCAATTGAGGATAACACAAGCATATCCAACAAGATACTTCGAGTAACACAAAATTAGGAACTAAATAAGCAATATGTCATGGAAAAAATATTTTAAAGCAGCAGATAATACCGGTGTAATGAGTCCTATTAGTGGGGCGCAAGGTGGTAAGTTCGGATTTAAGAACTATCAAAGTAGGTTACCAGAAGTTTATTCAGGACATCCAAATCGTGTTAATCGTTATAATCAGTACGAAGCAATGGATATGGATAGTGAAATAAGTGCTTGTTTAGATATTATTTCAGAGTTTAGTACACAAGACAATGATCAAAATAGCACACCATTTGATGTTGATTACCACGAGAAACCAACTGATAATGAAGTCAAACTCATTGAACAGAATTTAAAACAATGGTGTAAATTAAACCAATTCAAAAAACGTATATTTAAGTTATTCAGGAATACACTAAAATATGGAGATCAGGTATTTCTCCGTGACCCAGAAACATTTGAATTATTCTGGGTAGACATGTCCAAGGTTGGGCGTGTTATTGTTAATGAAAGCAAAGGCAAAGAACCAGATCAATACATAATACAAGATATTAACCCTAATTTTGAAAATTTATCAGTGGCAACAAAAACCACAGATGATTTTGGAATTACACCAATGTCTGGCGGTATTTCTCCACAACAACAACAAGTGTCAAATCCGGTGGCTGGTGAAGGAACACGCTTCGGTGCTGCACAAAGAGAAACAACAGTAGATGCTAAACATATTGTTCATTTAAGTTTAACCGAAGGATTAGACTTGAATTGGCCTTTTGGTACAAGTATTCTTGAAAATATTTTCAAAGTATACAAACAAAAAGAACTATTGGAAGATGCTATTCTAATATATCGCGTTCAACGTGCGCCTGAACGAAGAGTATTTTACATCGATGTAGGTAATATGCCATCACATATGGCAATGAGTTTTGTTGAACGAGTTAAAAATGAAATCCACCAACGTAGAATACCAACCCAATCAGGCGAGGGTGATAATATGTTGGATGCTACATACAATCCATTATGTATTGATTTAGAAACAAGAATACCATTGTTAGATGGAAGAACCCTGACATTACAGCAAGTTATAGCAGAATATAATGATGGTAAGGAAAATTGGGTATATAGTGCAGATCCTGTATCGGGTAAAGTAGTACCAGGTGAAGTGAAATGGGCTGGTGAAACACGTAAAAACACAGAAGTATTAAAATTACATTTAGATAATGGAGAGACATTAACTTGTACCCCAGATCATAAAATTCCAGTTTTGGGGAAAGGGTTTGTTGAAGCGAAAGACTTATCAATTAATGATAGTTTGATTTCATTTGAACATGCGGTTAAAAGCACAAATAAGATGACCAAACTTGTTCCCCTTCGTGAAACAATGGACACTGGGTGTTTAAATGTTGATAATGAATACCATACTTTTGCAATAGAATCAGGTATTTACATAAAAAATTCAATGCAAGAAGATTATTTTTTCCCGCAATCAGCGGAAGGACGTGGTTCTAAAGTAGATACATTGCCAGGCGGGGACAATCTTGGTTGTTTTGCATTGGATACCAAAGTGAAATTATTAGATAACCGCAATCTTAGTATTTCTGAAATAGAAGCTGAAATGAAGGATGGGAACGAGTTGTGGGCATATAGTTGTGATCCTATCACTGGAAAAATTGTGCCGGGATTGATATCATGGGCTGGTAAAACAAGGTCAAATGCTAAAGTTCTTAAAATTGTATTAGATAATGGGGAAGAAATAGTTTGTACTCCTGATCATAAGATACCACTGCCAGGTATTGGGTTTGTTGAAGCCAAAGATTTAACAATTGGACAATCTTTGATTCCGTTGTATACAAAGAATAAAGAAATATCTAAGCATGCAAAACGTGACTATGAAATGGTGTATGACAACGAATCTAAAAAGTGGGTATATACACATAGGTTAGTAGCGAAATACATGAGATCGAATGGATATTCTACTGAAAAGGTGTTTGATGAAGATTATATTTCAAGTTCAAAAAACACCATTCACCATAAGGATTTTAATCGTTATAATAACTCTCCTGCTAATTTAACATGGATGAACTTCACAGATCATACATTGTATCATCAGGATAAAGGATTTTCAAAAGAAGCACAGGCATTGGGTACTCTCGCGGCAAGGGATAAAATGTATTATTTAAAAGAACATGATCCCGAACAGTACAATGACATCATAAAACGACAAACACAGGGTAGATCACGATGGTATGAGTCGCTGACTAGTGATGAAATTGATGCACTTAATAAAAAACGGTCGGTGGGTGTGAAGAAATATTATAAAAATTTGACTAGTAATGAAAAAGAAGAGAGAAAGCAAGTCAGCCGAACTAATTGGTATAAAGGAACCGAAAAATTCTTAGCACTACTAACGGATGACACCTTTAGGCAAGAATATGGTAATAAAATCTCGGCAGGACAATCCAAATCAAAGATTGATAACCCTGAATTATGGAAAAACCGAAGTGCAAAAATAACAGAAGCTAATATTATTAGATGGCAAACCGATGGGTACTATGATAGTGTATTTAAAGATCAAAAAATTAAGTTTAATTCTGATATGTATGAATTTGTGTCAACTCTGTATGTGACACATAAAGTAGAGCATGCCGGTGATTTCACGTCTATTATTGGGAATAATAGTACATTTATGCAGATGTATGCTGCTGCGAATACTAAGGTTCATAGTAATACCAAGGTTGATAAATTCTCGGTTAGGCACTTGCACAAGTTATTAAAGCAAATGAATCACACATGGGAATCATTTAAACTTATTCATTCTTACATTGTTCCCGATGATATATTGAATGATTTAATATCACAATATGATAATCAGATGTCACAGTATGATTTTATCTCAAAGTTAAAAGATAATAATCATTTGTTGTCAAGTAGACATAAGGTTATTAACCATTTAAATAAATGTGGTATTGATAATTTCAAGACATTTAAAGAATTCGCCGAGTATAAGAACCATAGAATTGTTGATATAATTTATTTAGATGACACTATAGATGTCGGCACATTATCTATTGACCAAGATGAATTACATCATGATTATCACACATTTGCACTAAGTGCTGGGGTTTTTGTTAAGAATTCAATTAATGATCTACTGTATTTCAACAATAAATTAGCACGTGGTCTAAGAGTACCAAGTAGTTATTTGCCATCTGGACCAGAGGATAATACTGCACCAGTAAATGATGGGCGATTAGGAACAGCATTAATACAAGAGTATAGATTCAACCAGTATTGTATTAGATTACAGAATGCTATTGGTGAAATGCTTAATAAAGAGTTCAAGATGTTTTTGGCTTGGCGTGGATTTAATATTGATGCTAGTTTATTTGACATATCATTTGGCGAACCACAAAACTTTGCTAGTTATAGACAGACTGAACAAGATGCATCTAGGGTAGGGACATTTGCATCACTAGAACAATATCCATATTTGAGTAAACGTTTTTTACTTGAACGCTATCTTGGTTTATCAGAAGAAGATATGACCAAGAATGATGAACTATGGGCAGAAGAGAATAAGGAAGTAGAAGAAGTACCAACCGAGGGTTCTGATTTACGTGGTGTTGGTGTGATGCCTGGTGGAATGGAAGGCGATATTGGCATGGCTGATGATTTAGATATGATGGGTGAGATGTCAGATGATATGGGACCAGATGGAATGGAAGGTGATATGGGACCAGAAGCACCTGTGCCACCCCCTGCCTAATATATATGAGAGTTAGTGAACTTATAATAGAAGAGATTGTTACTGTTGGTAACAATGATCATCTATACGCTGATCTTAAAGATGTGGCTAGTTGGATGGATACAACTGTTGATAACTTGCACATAGAAGTAGATATGGTTCCAATTGCACATTTTGAAACTCAGATTAAGGAAATGTATAGTACATATGATGAATACCCCAGTGATGCGGCAAGAACCGAAAAGATAATGGATCAACTCAATACAGGTGCATCGCCATTGCCTGTATATGTAGATATTGCAGATCCAACGCAATTGATAATGGAAGGCAGACATAGAATGGTAGCATTTTGGTTATTGGGATTAAATGAAATACCGGTAGCATATGTTTTTAACAAAAGCAAACATTCGCACTATATTACATAAACTACGAACCTTGATTTGATAGAATAGGTAGAATTAATAAATACAATTATGTTAATAAATGAAATGTATGGCGAAGGTATTCCTGGTTATCAGGATGTGGAAGATGATGGAAGTAAAGTCACAAAAGATGATTTACGGAAGACTAGGCTCACCCTAAAACAAATTAATAAATTGCGTCAGATGAATGATGTAAGAAATTTTGAATTCAAAGAAAAACTCAAAAAGGTACAACGGCAATATGCTGTTCCAGCCGAAGCACCCCCTCAATTTTAAAAAATAAGCCAATTATTAATGTTTTATACCATTTTTAATGCTTTATCTACCCAAATCTTGTAAGTTATTGTAAATACAACGAACAGTACTGGCACACCCAAATAATTTGTGGTGTCCGAATTAAACCACAAATTAAAGGAAAAACGAAATGAATAAATTTGAAAAGTTAATTGAATATGTAATTAATGATGAAGAGAACAAAGCAGCTGATCTATTTCACCAGATCGTGGTAGATAAGAGTCGTGATATTTACGAGGATTTAATGCAAGCTGACAAGATTGATGACGAAGATGTTGAGGACGTTGAAAAAGAAGTAGAAGCTGATGAAATCAATGAGGATGACGATGAAATGACATTCGGGGGTGATGATGGTGAAGCTGATGAAATAGCATTCGGGGGTGATGAAGATTTCGGAGATGAAGAAGAAGGTGAATTTGATATTGAAATGGGTGCACCAGAAGGCGATGTAGATTCAGAAGATTTAGAAGACCGCGTTGTTGATCTAGAGGATAAACTTGATGAACTAATGGCTGAATTCGATGATTTGATGGGTGATGAAGAAGGTGGAGAAGAATTTAGTGATGCAGAATTTAGTGATGAATTATCATTAGATGATGAGGAAGGCGAAGAGTTCGGTGATGAAGAATTTAGTGATGAATTATCATTGGATGACGAAGAAGAATTTGAAGAATCAACCAACCCAGGGTTTTTTGAAGGCGCAGCATTAAAACCTGCACCAAAACCAACTACATCTGAGGAAGGTTCTATTAATAAGAAATCAACCAATGCAAATAATGCAGGTGGAAAAGGAAGAACAAATGGTGCTAAACCAGTAAAAGCTGGATCAGCAGAAGAGAAAGGTCGTGGTAAAGTATCAGTTGGTTCTTTAACTACTGCAAACACTGAGGCTAAACCATTGCAAAAAGTTTCCAAGGGTATTTCTAAGAAGAAAGGTGATAGCGTTAAATCAATCGCTAAACAGAATAACAAGTAAGGATAATTTATAATGGCTTACCTACAGGAAAATTTATCATATGATGCTGCTAGTATAGTAGTTGAATCACGTGGTGAAGGTGACAAAAAATCACTCTTTATGAAAGGTATGTGTATACAAGGCGATGTCCAGAACGCTAATCAGCGTGTTTACCCTGTGAATGAAATTGGTAGTGCTGTAAAAACTATTAATGAACAGATACAGGGTGGATATTCAGTATTGGGTGAATTAGATCATCCAGAAGATTTAAAAGTAAACCTTGACCGTGTCAGTCATATGATCACAGAAATGTGGATGGATGGTGCAAATGGTTTTGGTAAGTTAAAGATTTTGCCTACCCCAATGGGTAAGTTAGTTGAAACTATGTTAGGTGCGGGTGTTAAATTAGGTGTTTCTAGTAGAGGGAGTGGCAATGTCAATGAATCTAATGGAAATGTCAGTGATTTTGAAATAGTCACAGTGGATGTTGTGGCACAGCCGAGTGCACCAGGTGCATATCCAACTGCCATTTATGAAGGGTTGTTGAATATGAATGGTGGACATAAGATGCTAGAAATGGCAACTGATGCAAGAGAGAGTTTAACTGCACAGAGATACTTAGAAAAAGGGTTAAAATCCTTAATTAAGGATCTTAAAATATGACACAAGCAATTGTGTAAACGAATTAAACAGATTCGTTATATGAAGAATCTGTGAGGAATTGGTACATAAATAAATGTATTAATATGCTTGTTTTTAAAAGCAAGTTATAATGGTAAAAAGGAAAAACATTATGTTAGATGCATTAAAACCACTGCTTGAAAGCGACTTAGTGAATGATGATACTCGTGTAGCTATCCAGGAAGAATGGGAAGTAAAGCTAACCGAGACTCGTGAAACTATTCGTGCGGAACTTCGTGAGGAATTCGCAGGTCGTTACGAGCATGACAAAGAAACAATGGTTGAAGCATTGGATAAAATGGTAACAGATGGTCTTAAAAACGAAATCACAGAATTAGCAGAAGATAAAAAATCTTTGGTTAAAGATCGTGTTAAGTTCCAAGCTAAAATGGCTGAAAATTCACAGAAGTTTAATGAATTTATGGTTACTAAGTTAGCGGAAGAAATTAAAGAATTGAGAAAAGACCGATCGATACAAACAGAAGGGTTTAAGAAGTTAGAACAATTCGTTGCTAAGTCATTAGCGAAAGAAGTTGTTGAATTTGCGGAAGATAAGCGTGATTTAGTTGAGGCTAAAGTACGTCTGATCACTGAGGCGAAGGATAAACTTACTAAACTTAAAAATAACTTTATAGCAGAATCATCTGCCAAAGTTAAAAATGTTGTTACTAAACGAATCCATAGTGAATTATCACAGCTACAGGAAGATATTAAATCTGCCCGTGAAAATGATTTCGGTCGTAGAATTTATGAAGCATTCTCTACTGAGTTCTTAACAACTCACTTAAATGAGAGTGCAGAAGTTCGTAAATTACAAAGCGAAGTTAAAGCAAAGGATAATAAACTGGCGGAAGCTAAGAAAACAATGACTAAGGCGAAAGTCTTAATCGAGAGTAAAAACAAGGAAGTGCGTATGATTACCGAAAGTAACCATCGTGCTAAGGTTCTGGATGATTTGCTTGGTCCTCTTAAAGAAGACAAAGCAGAAATTATGCAGAATTTATTAGAAAGCGTACAAACATCTCGTTTATCAGGCGCTTTTGAGAAGTACTTACCAGTAGTTCTTGAAAACAAACAGACTAAAGTTAATCACAAAAAGAGAACTTTGACTGAAAGTAGAAGAGAAATAACTGGTAATAAAGTAAAAGAAGTAGCTATGGCGGATAATGTCGTTGACATTAAACGTTTAGCAGGACTTTAAGACATCAAATAGGAGAATATAACAAATGTCACAAGAACTATTAGAAAGCCGTTGGAGCGAGACTAAAGATGCCCTTTTAGAAGGGTTGAATGGAACAAAGCGTTCATCTATGGCGGTAATTTTAGAAAATACAAAATCATACTTGGCTGAATCAGCTACAGTAGGATCTACGGCTTCAGGTAATGTTGCTACACTTAATCGTGTAATTTTACCTGTCATCCGTCGTGTTATGCCAACTGTAATTGCAAATGAATTAGTTGGTGTACAACCAATGCAAGGACCAGTAAGCCAAATTCATACATTGCGTGTGCGTTATGGTACAACAATGAATGATTCAAGCGTAGCCAATGCTGATACCACTGCTGGTGATGAAGCATTGAGTCCATTTAAGATTGCTACTGCATACTCTAGTGGCAATGGTGCTACACAGTCTAGCTATCAAGGTGCTTCCACATCAAATATGGAAGGAACTGGCGGTCGTAACATTAGTGTTCAACTCTTGAAACAAGCAGTTGAAGCTAAGACTCGTAAGTTACAAGCACGTTGGACTTTTGAAGCGGCACAGGATGCTAACTCAATGCATGGTATTGATGTTGAAGCTGAAATTATGGCTGCTTTAGCACAAGAAATCACTGCTGAAATTGATCAAGAGATTCTTTTATCTTTACGTTCATTGGCTGGAACTGAATTCACATACGATCAGTCTACCGTTTCTGGTACTGCTACGTTCGTGGGTGATGAACATGCTGCATTAGCAGTATTGGTTAATCGTACTGGTAACTTAATTGCACAACGCACACGCCGTGGTGCTGGTAACTGGGCTGTTGTTAGTCCTGCTGCATTGACTATTCTGCAATCAGCTACTACATCAGCGTTTGCACGTACTACAGAAGGTACATTTGAAGCACCAACTAACACTAAGCTAGTAGGTACATTGAATAGTGCTATGAAGATTTATGTTGATTCATATGCGTCTGATTCACAGGCTGTATTGGTAGGTTATAAGGGGTCAAGCGAAGCTGATGCAGCTGCGTTCTACTGTCCATATATCCCATTGATGAGTTCAGGAACAGTGCTAGATCCATCTACATTTGAACCTGTTGTGTCATTCCTTACCAGATATGGCTATGTAGAATTAACAAATACTGCAAGCTCATTCGGTAATGCAGGAGACTATCTAGGTGAAATTGCCGTAGCTAACTTATCATTCCAGTAAGTTAACCATTAATGACCTTATTAAAACCACCCTTCGGGGTGGTTTTTTGTATGTATGTGTAAGTCATGTGTCCGCAATCCCATATACGGTCATACCCATTAATAAGCATGTTTTCGTATTCCGTTAATTGAGAATTGAATATTTTAAGTTTATCCTTGAGTTTATGTTTTTGGAAATTAATTCTGGATTTTACGACCCCGTTAATAACATAAGAATACCCAGGTGGTGTGTCGTTCAGCCTAGTACATCCTATATTTACATAGCCTATTCCGGATGCATATCTTTTATCTGCATATGTTACAAATGATTTGTCAAGATGTGCTATTAGTTTACTGAACCCACCTATTACCGCAGTGTTTTGTTTGGAAGCCATTCGGATCAATTCCCATTCGGCATTTTTATTATATCTACTTTTTCCTAGTATAACACACTGTACTAATGTATCATCATGATATAATCCATATTTTAAATTCCCGCCTCTAAACCCCTGTAAATGATTTTGGTCGAAAAATTCTTTAGCTTCATTCATTGGAACTTCTTTAAACTTGCATTTTCTTGCATATATACGATTGCTTTTGTTTAACTTATGTGAAATTATACTTTTCCAAATGGCATTTGTTGTTGAATTATTCCATTCTGTGTCTAAAATATGCAACAAATGTATTCCTTTTTTGTTGCATCCTATTGTTTTCTGTAAGTGATATTTTTTCCCTCGATTTCGTTGTTCGGAGTGCCAGTATGCACCATTTAACTCAATAGCTAAATCGTATTCGGGAAAATACACATCAATTTCATGAGTTTTTAAAATAGACCATGTATTATACTGCACATTTGAAATTCCTAATTGTTTAACAAATAACTGCATTTCAATTTCGAATTGTGATTTGGGAATAAAAATATTAAACTTTTTTAATTGCTTTCGTAATACTAGTTCAGATAATTGCATTTGTGATGCTAGACTTTTTATGCCAAAATAACATACTGCTCTATTCAAGAATGTAGAGTTTTCAAATCGTAATTTCGTTTTATTGTTAACAAATTTTTTATTCAGATGTGTGTTGCTTACTTTTAATGCAACACTTTTGTCTTGCAACGGGAACGACACCCCACGGTTTTTCAAGTTGGTTTTGATAATTTTTTCTATAACTTTTGGATTTTTCGATGGGTGTGTGCAATGCCAATTTTCCAGTGATGTAGCTATTTTTTTAGCAGTAATTTCATCATACAAAACACCTGAATTTTTGCCGTATAATTCTAACCATTTAATTTTCGCTTTATTTGCTATATCTGGGTCTTGCATGGGGTTAGCTACATTATACCTTTTCAATGATGTGGTTTGCATTTTTGTTAATATTTGCTGTATATTATTGTCGTTAGCATAAAATTCTTTGTGTTTTTTGATTGCGTGTGATGTTTGTGCATTATTTGTAACTCCGTACTTAGTTAATGTAGTTTCTTCGCGTTTTTTGTTAATTAACTGCTTTTTTTCGATTGAATAATTCTGTTTTGCTTTTGACACCTTGGCGGAGACAGAGTCGTTGGCACATTGACATTTACTGCTATGATTGCAAAAACCATATCCTGCTGTGATGTCCTTGAATTTCTTGGTATTGTTTTTTTTGCATATGTTTGATTTTTGGTAGATTGCACTATAAATCATTTCGTTGAATTTGGGGGTGTCGTCTACTAATGTATGTTCTAACACCCAATCGTGGAGTTTGGGGGTTTTTTTAATTACGGTAGAATAACACCGTGGGTTGTTTTTTATTATGTGTAATATTTCTTGTTTCATTTACATTTGATCCTGTTGTTTAATTATACCGATTATTTAGCATAACACAAACAATAAACTTATTAAAACTACCCTTCGGGGTGGTTTTTGTGTTATTATACACTAACCATCACACCAAAAGGTATACAATATACTGTATACCTTTTTTCTGATGTTGCACTATTGGTTTTAGGTCGGGGCCAAGAACCCTTTATATTGGTTATTGAACAGATAAAGGCGTGCCGTTTTAACCCCTATACCATATAAGATTTATATATGGTGTTGGGGTTAATTTGGTGCAGTTGGTGTCCCAACGACAAGCACTAAGTCTATATACAATGAATAAAAAACATAAACAACATATTATTGAACTAATTCGGGAAAAGCCAAAGCATTATTCTCAAATTATAAAAAGAGATCCTGAACTTAATGAGTGGGTATTATATAATACATTAGTGGAGAGTTCAAAATACAATGAAATGATATATAGTGCATTGTCACAAGAAGATGGCGTGTGTAGATATGGCAACAATAAAGGGTTTGCTAGGATATCATCAGGGTATCAGTATTGTGGTCATTCATCTACCTGTAGATGCCTAAAGGAAGAGATGGGACAAAAGGTATCAGCAACCAAATCTAAGTGGTCTAATGAATACCATACCAAGGTAAATAAAAAACGATCCGATACAATGATGCAGAAGTATGGGGTTAGTCATAATCTTCAACGATTGGATGTTATCAGTAAGTTAAAAAATCCGAAGATACCAGCCGATGTATATGCATTGCTATCAGACCTTGTATGGATGGACAATGAGTATAATGTCAAAAAAAGATCATTGGTGGATATTGCCAGTGAACTGAATGTGTATTACGGAACAGTTGGGTGGTATTGTAGGAAGCATGGGTTCAAAATACGAAAACGAACAAACTATTCACTGATTGAAATGGAGATAGCAAAGTTTATTGGGGATGAGTTACGTATCAATGTGGTTTTAGGTGATTGGACTATTTTAGGAAGCAAAGAAATTGATATATTAATCCCATCAAAAGGTATAGGGATTGAAGTTAATGGGTTGTATTGGCATTCATATAATCCATCACATATCAAAGAAGAATATAAAACAAGGCATATTGATAAGACTGCTACCGCAAAGGAAAAGAATGTAAGGTTGATGCACATCACAGATTATGAGTGGATACACAACGAAGATATAATAAAATCAATTATACGAAGTAAGATGGGAATTAACACCAGAATATATGCAAGGAAGTGTACTGTGCAAGTTGTCCCCAAACAGGATGAACACATATTTTTGGATGCAAATCATTTACAGGGGTATGTCTCATCTAAAATAGCATATGGGTTGTATTATGATAATGAATTGGTATCATTGATGAGTTTTGGTGTGTCAAGGTACAAAAAGAAGTACGATTATGAATTGTTGAGATCATGTAGCAAAGGAGGCATTACTGTGGTTGGAGGTGGGTCACGAATATTGTCTGCTTTTGGGATGAAATATGTTGGATCATTGATGACGTATTGTAGTTTGTCTATGTCAAGTGGCAATGGGTATTTGCAAATGGGTTTTAAGCATCTCAGTAATACAAAGCCTGGTTACTTTTGGACAGATGGCACTATTAAGATTTCAAGGTATAAAAGCCAAAAGTCAAACCTAGCTAAATGGTTGCCAAACTTTGATGCATCAAAGAGTGAAAGTATGAATATGTTTGATGCCGGGTATAGAAGATATTATGATTGTGGTAATATGGTGTTTGAGTATGCTAACTAAGGATACCTAACGCTTTCAGGGTTTTCGTTGACAACAATATAAATATATAAATACATAATATACTAATATAATAGGAGAATATCAAGTGGGAAGATTTAAAATTACGAATGATACAGCAGACATTGATTGTCGTGTGAAAATTGCGGAGAATGATGAAGCTGCGGGAACGATTATCAGACAAAAAGGTGCTAAGAAGTTTTTAGTTACAGATGGATCAAATACTGGTGGTTGTGTGTTATCTGATTTAGCTGATGGGGATTTAGAGAACGGAACAATGACCGTATGTATTGTGCACAATGACAAAGAAGTGAGATTGGAATATCTTAGTAATAAATATGGTGTTGATTTTAAAGGGAATCGTTACATATTAACGGTATCAGAGAGTCCAGTACTAGACAATTGTGAACCTGCGATCCTAAAGAAATCGGCTGATAAATCTAAAAAATCATCAACCCCAAAGACTGCTAAGAAAAAAGCTGTTGTTAAAACAAAGAGTCAACCAGTTAAGAAAGAAGAAAAGGTAGCGGTAGTGAAAGCAGAAGTAAAACCACCAAAAGACAAGGAAGTAGTTCCTGAAGTTCCGGTGGCAAAAGTGGAAACTCCCAAGATCAAAGAAGTAGCGCCCAATGATAAAAAGGAAACAAAACCTGTTGAAAAAGTTGCCACGGTTAAAACCTCCGAAGATTAACTAAATACTAGAATGTTCTACTAATTAGAACATTTATGCAGAAACCCCTCTGCGTAGTCATAGAACGATTTTCAAGGAGAAAAAAATGGGACGACCAATAAATAAAAAGCACTTTGGTAACACAAACGAAGGCGGTTTAGGCGGCGAAGGCTTAGACGGAGTATTAGTAACAGCAGCTGGCACTGGTTATTCAACCGGTGAAGCAGTAACAATTTCAGCACCACAATTACCAGGTGGTATACAAGCAACAGCAACAATTGTATCAGATGGCACTGTTGTATCTGTAACCGTAACAGAAGCAGGTACTGGTTACACATCAGTACCAACAATTACATTTGCAACAGGCAATGCAGATGCAACAGGCACAGCGGTATTAACATCGACTAAGGTGAATGCTATTTCATTGACTGCATTCGTAACTGGTGGCAGTGATCAAATTGGTGATATAGTTGCACAAAAAGGTTCAAGGCGTTTTAGAGTAACAACTGCAACTGGTACTGAAGTCTGTAAATTAGTAACAAGTACACCGAATGCACCTGGTGAAATGCGTATTACAGCAACAGATTCAGTAAGTGGAACATATTTTATTAGTAAAATTTCAGCTAGAACATGTACTGTTGTGCGTGGCACAGGCACAGAATTTGCGGATGGTGTTAAAGTTGCTTGGACGAAAGGTTCAGCGGTATTGGACTATTCAGTATCAATGACCAATGCATAATTAGTATATTGATTTACATTTTCAATCCCCCTTTATTGGGGGATTTTTTTGTGTGCTGAAAAACAACTAAATAAGGTATAATAAGGATCTATAATGAGTTTAACAAAAACAGTACAAGGTGATTATAATATCAACACCATTGATGCCGATGGTGCTGTTGCGAATGATGTAACAATCACAACCGCAACGTTGAATGTCGCCGGCAATCTAGTAGTGCAAGGTAGTTCAACTGAAGTTGCATCCACTGATTTAGCAATAACAGATAAAACTATTGTATTAAACAAAGGAGAAACAGGGGTTGGGGTAACAAGTCCAGTGCATTCCGGTATTGAAATTGAACGTGGAACAGCACTAAATGTAGGGATACGGTACGATGATAGTTTAGATGCTTGGCAACTTACACATGATGGCACTATATGGGAATATATTGTTTCTGATGTTAGTAGTAATAATGCTGGAATGTCAGATGTCGTTGATGATTTAACACCACAGTTAGGTGGAAATCTTGATGTAAATAGTATGACAATTACAAGTGCGTCGAATGGCGATGTTGTATTGGATGCTAATGGCACAGGACAAGTGAAAATAAATAATGTGCTTAGTTTGGAAGAACAAGGAGCAGCACCCTCATCAACTAGTAGTTATAATAAATTATATTCAGCAACACCAGGTGAAGGTGGAACTGGGTTGTATTTTGTAAACTCAACATCTAGTGATGAATTAGTATCAAAAACCAAAGCAATGGTTTATGGTTTAATATTTTAAGGATTATATATGGCAATTAATGCAGTTGCGGTAGGCAACACAAACACTACAATTTATACAAGCAGTAATGTTTCAGCAGTTACGATGATATCATTGTGTAATTACAGTGCTAGTGGAGTATCTGTAAGTATGCATGTCGTACCAGGTGCAGATAGTCCAGGCAATAGCAATATCATGATGAAGGACGTATTAATTCCGGCAGGTGATACCTATATGGTGTATTCAGCAGGTGAAAAATTAGTAATGGATAATAATGATTATATTAATATTATTGCTGATGCTGGATCATCTATTACCTCTGTTGTTAGTTACACTGGAATCTAATGGGGCTTGTAAAAAACCAAAAAATTGGTTTTATGAATAGTTCTGTTGCAATACCAGCAGGAACAGCTGCTGAACGCCCATCTAACCCAATATTTGGACAAATTAGATTCAATACTACTATTGGTAAAGTAGAATATTTTGATGGTACTGTATTTGCTACAATAGCAAAACAAGGTGATGCCAATATCGAAGTTGATTCATTTACAGGCAATGGATCTGATACTGTTTTCGGATCAATGGCTTATTCAATAGCAGATGCTACTCAGGTACTTGTTTTCGTTGGTAATATATACCAAATCCCGACTACTAATTATACAGTAGCAGGGACATATGATATCACCTTTACATCAGCACCACCAACTGGGATGCCGATCAATATAATTCATAATCTAAGTAGTAATGAGGTTGCATAATGGCTATTAGTAAGATACATGGCCAAATGCTTACTGATAATCTGCTTCGTGATGGGACAAATCTAGCGTTTGATACTGATTTATTGATGTTGGATGTGGTTAATGATCGTATTGGCATTAATGATGCTACACCATCCGAAACATTGAGTATTACCGGAACGCTGTCTGTCTCTGGAAATACCGCAATAACTACATTGACTAATAATCGTGTAGTTATTGCTGGAACAAGTGGTTTATTGGAAGATAGTGCCAATCTGACCTTTGATGGAACTACATTAGTCATAGATAATATCAGTTCAGGAACTAATAATGATCTTACAATCACAGCAGATGGCACGGGAATTGTAAAAATAACAGGCAATGATGGCATTAGAATACCGTATGGAACTACTGCACAACGTCCATCTACTCCTGTTTCAAGCACATTTAGATATAATTCTGATTTGGGATATCCCGAAATATACAACGGTGTAATATGGGAAGTGGTTGGTCCTGCTGCCTTTGCCGCACTAACTAGCCAAACAATCACAGGTGATGGTGCAACTACTGTATTTACATTGGATAATTCAACTACATCTGCGGCAATAATGGTTAATATTAACGGCATTATACAAATGCCAGATACTGCATATACAGTGTCTGCTAACCAAATAACATTTGCCGAAGCACCTGTTATTACTGATAAAGTAGAAATACGATTTATATCAGAAATAGCATCATATAGTGCTATCACAAATGCAAATGGGACTACTAAAGTAGATGCAAGTGGAACCGGCATTACACTAGATATTTCCGGTAATACTGTAATATCAATAGGTTCTGCTGAAATATTTGATGCTACCAATGCACACAGCATTCAATTGCCAGTTTATACTGTATTACAGGCAAATGCTCTTTCAAATAAATCAAATGGCCAGCTTATATATGTTTCAGATGGGGATTCAGGCAATCCATGTTTGGCAGTATATAGTGGATCAGATTGGCAACGAATAATTTTTGGTGTAGCTATATCAGCAACTTAATAACACGTTGGTATTTGCCGTAATGTATAATATACACATATAATAATTCCGTAATTTTCCGTAAATAGTAGTAGCTAATTAAGGGAGCTCAATTATGGCAATTACAAGAATTAAGAATAATCAGATCACTGATGGTACAATTACGGGAACAAAACTCGTTTCTAGTACGATTACAGGTGGTCTTTTAGAAAACGACATGACCTATGGTTCAAACCTAACGGTCACCGGCAACTTGACTGTAAGTGGTACATCGACGACAATCGATACTACCGCTATGACAGTTGAAGATCCGATAATGGTTTTAGCGTCAAACCAAAGTGGCGCAGGTGCTACGGACATCGGGTTTATCGGTGAACGTGGAACAAACACAAATATAGCATTCGTTTGGGATGAATCAGCGGATAAGTTCGTTGCGGCAACAACTTCAGATGCAGATTCTAGCACGACAGTTACGGTATCAGCATATGCTGATATGCAAGTCAAAGACTTAGCATTAGAAGATTTAGTAGCATCAGCAGATGGTTCATTTGGTGGCACACTAGGTGTTACTGGTGTAACAACACTTGCTAATTTGCTAAACGCAAATGGTGGTATTGCAGTTGATACAAATAATTTCACTGTAGATGGTTCATCGGGTGCTGTTTCTACTGCAAGCACATTAAATGCTGATGGTGCAACTACATTAGGTAGCACATTAGGTGTTACCGGTGCATCAACTGTTGCTGCTATTACTGCATCAGGATTGGCAACATTAAACGGTGGTATTGTAGTTGATACCAATAAGTTCACAGTCGCTGATGCTACAGGCAATACAGTTATTGATGGCACATTGGATGTTAATGGTGCAACTACTATTTCATCGTTAGATGCATCTGGTGTAGGTGATTTTGCAGATACATTAACATTAAGCAAAGCAACAGGAACAGGACTTTCTGTTACTGCTGATGCAACAGTTGGTGGTACACTCGCTGTTACTGGTGTTACTACATTAACTAGTGCATTAATTGCAAATGGCGGAACTACTACAACAACATTAAATGCTACTGACAATGCTACGGTGACTACAATCACAGCAAGTGGTTTAGCTAGTTTAGATGGTGGAATTGATGTTGATGGCGTATTTACTGTTGCTAATTCAACGGGTAACATAGACACATCAGGTACATTAACCGCTGCAAATACAACAATCAATGGTACGTTAGAGTCTACTGGCAATGTTATTGTGGGTGGAAATCTAACAGTTAATGGTACATCTACTACAGTTAATTCAACTGTGGTTTCCGTTGATGACCCAATTATGAATTTAGGTGGAGATACTGCACCAGCTGCGGATGACAATAAAGATCGTGGTGTGCAATATCAGTGGCATAACGGAACAGATGCAAAAGTTGGTTATTTTGGGTATGACGATAGTTCTTCTGAATTTGTATTCATCCCAGATGCATCTAATGCGGCAGAAGTAATGTCTGGTGCGGTGGGTGCTGCTAAATTTGGTAGCTTAAAAGTTTCTGATTTAACAACTAGTCGTGTGTTACTTGCTGGTACAAACGGTGAAGTAGAAGATTCAACTAATTTAACATTTGATGGATCAATATTGGCTGTTACAGGTTCAGCAACAGTAAGTACTACAATGGATGTTACTGGTGCGATGGGTGTTGATGGTGACTTCGATGTTAATTCATCTAAATTCACGGTAGCAAGTGCAAGTGGTAACACAGCGGTTGCTGGTACACTAACTGTTACTGGTAATACGACACTATCTGGCTCATTAACTTCAGGCGCATTGTCGAGTACTACTATTGATGCTAGTGGTTTAGCTAGTTTAGATGGTGGAATTGATGTTGATGGTGCGTTCACTGTTGCTAATTCAACTGGAAATGTTGCTACATCAGGAACATTGACTATATCTGGTGGAACTACACTAAATGGTGCAGTTGATATTAACAATACTGCTGATATTAACAATACATTAACATTAAGCAAAGCAACAGGAACAGGTCTTTCTGTTACTGCTGATGCAACAGTTGGTGGTACACTCGCTGTAACAGGTGTTACTACATTAACTGGATTACTTAATGCAGATGGTGGTATCGCAGTTGATACAAGTAACTTCACAGTAGATGGATCGTCAGGTGCAGTAGTTACTGCAAGCACACTATCTGTTGGTGGGTTAGCTAGTTTAAACGGTGGTATTGAAGTTGATACCAATAAGTTCACTGTCGCTGATAGCACAGGTAATACAGCAATTGCTGGTACATTATCAGTAACAGGCGCAACTACTATTTCATCATTGGATGCATCTGGCGTAGGTGATTTTGCAGATACATTAACATTAAGCAAAGCAACAGGAACAGGACTTTCTGTTACTGCTGATGCAACAGTTGGTGGTACACTCGCTGTTACTGGTCATACTGATGTTAGTTCACTGACATCAACAGGGAATGTTATTGTAGGTGGAAACTTAACCGTTTCTGGCACAACAACAACAGTTAACTCAACAGTAGTTGAAGTAGCTGATCCAATTATGACATTAGGTACTAATGGGTCAGATGATAACTTAGATCGCGGTCTAAAATTAAAATGGCATAACGGAACAGATGCAAAAGAAGCCTTTATGGGTTATGATGATAGTGCTTCTGAATTTGTAGTGATTGCTGATGCAACTGATACTTCGTCTGTTATGACTGGAAGTTTAAGTGGGATGGCAGTTGGAAGTTTACGTGTTACTGATTTAACAGATAATCGCGTATTAATTGCTGGTGCAAGTGGTGAAGTAGAAGATAGTGGAAACTTAACATTTAATGGGTCTACGTTGGCTATTTCTGGAGCAACTACGGTTTCAACTACATTAACTGTTTCCGGTGATGCGTCATTAAGTCAAGCACTTAGTGTTGCGGGTAATACCACACTAAATGGCAATGTTACATTAGGCAATGCAGGTGTTGATACGGTTACTGTAACAGGTGCTTCGACATTTGGGCAGAGTGCCACATTCAATGGTGGATTAACTGTTGCGAATGGTCAAACTATTAGTGCAGGATCAAATAAAGTTTCAAATGTAACAGATCCAACATCAGCACAAGATGCTGCTACCAAAGCATATGTAGATTTATTATCTTCTACGGGTTGGACATTATCTGATGGTTCTTCTTCACAGACAATCTCTAGTGGAGACACAATGGTTGTGAGTGGAACAGCAAATGAAGTAACTACTGCGGTTAGTGCTACTGATACGTTAACAATTGGATTACCAGATGATGTTACTATCGGTGATGCACTAACAGTTACAGGTGCATCTACGGTTGGTGGTACATTGGGTGTTACGGGTGTTACCACAATAAGTGGTCTCCTTAATGCAAATGCTGGTATTGCAGTTGACAGCAATAAGTTCACGGTCGCTGATGCTACCGGTAATACAGCAATTGCTGGTACGTTAGCTGTTACTGGCGCAACTACAGCTTCAACTATTACAGCATCTGGATTAGCTACATTTAATGGTGCAATCGATGCAAATAGTACAGCTGATATCAGTGATACATTAACATTAAGTAAAGCATCGGGTAACGGATTAGTAGTTACTGCTGGAGCTACCGTTGGTGGGAATGTTGAATTTAGTAGCAATGCTACTGTTTCAGGTACATTAAGTGCAGGAAATACTACCTTAGCAAGTGCTAAAGTTAGTGATTTATCTAGTGGACGTGTTGTATTAGCTGGAACAGCAGGTGAATTAGAAGATAGCGGAAACTTAACATTTAATGGTTCATTGTTGCTAGTTGATGGTATTGTTACTAGTACTGGTAATATGAATGTCGGTGCGGACTTGGATGTTACAGGTAACGCAGTTATCGATGGTACATTAAGTGCAGGTGTTTCTACATTAGTAAGTGCTATTATCACAGGCAATGCTTCTGCGAGTACATTAGATGTCACTGGTGCTACTGGTATTGATGGTGACTTTGATGTTAGTACTAATAAGTTCACTGTTGATAGTGCGACTGGTAATACAGCAGTCTATGGTACATTAAGTGCTGGTGCCACAACAGCTACAACAATCACTGCAAGTGGTCTATTAGCTGCTAATGGTGGTATTGAGGTTGATGGTACTGCATTTACGGTAGCTGATACTTCAGGTAATGTACATACAGATGGTACCTTAGAAGTCGATGGACACACAGATGTTAGTACATTGACAGCAAGTGGTGATACTATTATTAGTGGTAACTTAACTGTTAATGGTACTACAACTACTGTAAACTCAACTACGGTTGAAGTAGTTGACCCAATCATGACAGTTGGGACGAATGGTTCTGACGATAATAAAGATCGTGGTATCGTGTATAAATGGCATAATGGCACTGATGCTAAACTTGGATTCTTCGGTTATGATGATAGTGCTTCTGAAATGGTATTCATCTCAGATGCAACTAATACAGCAGAAGTAATTACTGGTGCATTGGGTACTATGGCAATGGGTGGGATTCGTAATACAGGTGATGCTACGATAGGTGGCACACTAGGTGTAACTGGTGTTTCAACGTTGGCAAGTGCTTCGGTTACAGGCAATACTACAGTAGGTGGTACATTGGGTGTAACTGGTGCTACTACAATGTCTACTGCTTCAACAAGTGGGTTAGCTACATTGAATAGTGCTAGTGTCACAACTACTGCTACGATTGGTGGTTCATTGGCTGCAAATGGTGGTATTACAGTTGATACTGATAAGTTTATCGTTGCTGATGCTACAGGTAATACAACTATTGCTGGTACATTAAGTGTTACTGATGCTACTGTATTATCTAGTACATTGAGTGCTGGCGAAACAACATTATCAAGTGCTACAGTTAGTGATCTGACAAGTGGACGTGTTATATTGGCAGGTGCTGGTGGTGCTATCGAAGATAGTGGAAACTTAACATTTAATGGTTCTGTGTTAGCGGTTACTGGAAATGAGACCGTATCAGGTACATTAGCGGTTACAAGTACATTGACTTCGGGTGCAGCTACATTATCAAGTGCTAAAATTAGTGATTTAACCAACAACCGTGTAGTTATTGCCGGTGCTGCTGGTGAAATTGAAGATGATGGAAACTTCACATTTGATGGAACAACATTAACTGTCGGTGCTACTACTATCACCCAATCAAGTGGTAACACTTCGGTCGGTGGTACACTAGGGGTATCTGGGGCAACTACATTATCTAGTACACTAAATGCTGGTGCTTCAACATTAGCAAGTGCAACTATTACTGGTGCTGCAACAATTGGAACTACATTAGCAGTTTCTGGTGCTGCTGGTATTGATGGTGACTTCGATGTTAACACATCTAAGTTTACAGTAGCAAGTGCAAGTGGTAATACAGCAATTGCTGGTACATTAGCTGTTACTAGTGCAACTACATTAACTGGTGCATTAAATGCAAACGGAACCAACACATTAGATAACGCTACTGTTACTAACAATGCAACGGTTGGTGGTACATTGGGTGTTACTGGCATTACTACTATCAGTGCGTTATTAAACGCAAATGGTGGCATTAATGCAGATAGTGGTGCATTCACAGTTGCTAATACATCGGGTAATATTCACACAAGTGGAACATTAGATGTTGATGGTGCAACTACATTAGATGGTAATGTTACTATTAATGAAGCTGGTGCTGATGTCGATGTTCGTATTGAAGGTGACACTGATGCTAACTTATTAGTTACTGATGGTGGCACGGATACCGTATTGATCGGAACAGCTACCCCAGTTACTGGTGCTAAATTAGTAGTTGGATCAACTGATTCAATGTTATTACCACGAGGTACATCTGCACAGCGTCCAGGCACACCGTCTGTTGGTATGTTTAGATTTAATACTAACACAACTAACCCAGAGTATTGGGAAGGTAGTAAGTGGACGCAAATGTCTACAGAGTTTACGGCAATTGCTACAGAATCATTCACTGGTGATGGATCAACTACTGCATTTACATTAGGAAGTTCACAAACTACTGCATCATGTATCGTTAATATTAATGGTGTTATTCAGAAACCAATCACTGCATATGCGGTAGTTGGCACGACATTAACATTCACAGAAGCACCGTCTTCTGCTGATTCGATTGAAGTACGTGAGTTAACTACAACTGAAACTATTATTGGAATTTCAAATAGTGCTGGATCAGCAACAGTTGAAACTAATGACTCAGATACTAATATAACTGTTACGGCAAGTACTGCTAATTTCACTGGAAACATTGTCGCTGCTGGTAATATTACAGCAAATGGTAATTTAGTATTCGGTGATGCAAATACAGATTCAGTAACATTTAATGCTGATATCGGTTCTAATGTGATTCCAGATGGCAATGCTACACGTAACTTAGGTTCGTCTGCTAGCCGTTGGAATGAAATTCATGCTGGTACTATTGATGTTAGTAATCTAAGTGCTGGTTCAGGATCATCTATTATAGTTGATACTGATCTTATACCAGATACTGATAATGTTAGATCATTGGGTAGTGCAACTAAGATGTGGAAAGATGTGTATATTGGTCCAGGATCATTGTATGTAAATGGACAGAAAGTAATTGAAGATAATTCAGGTACTATCGTATTCAGTGCGGATGAGAATCAGAACTTAGACATCCAAACTTCTGGGTCGGGTGACATTGGTTTATCACCAGCATCTGGTGGTACTATTGAGATAAATGGCACAATGCAACTGATGGCAGGTAAGAATATGACATCAAGTGATGGCAATGCTATTCATAATGTGGCTGGCTTCCATATGGAAGGCGAAAAGATTACTAATCTTGCTACACCAACAGTGTCTACCGATGCAACTAACAAGGCGTATGTTGATTCAGCAGACACTACCGGCAATGCTGGCACTGCAACTACATTAGCAACAAGTCGCACAATTGCAATGACCGGTGATGGAACATGGAATTCAGGATCATTTAATGGTTCTGCAAATGTTACATCCGCAATGACATTAGCAGCTAGTGGTGTTACCGCTGCTTCTTATGGTAGTGCAACTGCAATTCCTGTAATTACATTTGATGCTAAGGGTCGTGCTACATCAGCTAGTACCATCGCAGTTAGTTCTGATATGGGAATGGCAGGTGATACTGGAACAGGCACAATTACGGTTGGAACTGATAC
>Ga0209041_1000474_pt1 | contig 28993 bp, 30 predicted proteins | sample SaaInlV_100m_DNA_4_FD_184647 | JGI IMG/M metagenome (GOLD analysis project Ga0209041, IMG submission 184647) | Marine microbial communities from expanding oxygen minimum zones in the Saanich Inlet - SI037_S2LV_100m_DNA (SPAdes) (version 2) | ecosystem: Environmental > Aquatic > Marine >... | reverse complement strand
AAAAGTCTTCACGATGCGTGGCAAAGATGCTTTAAAAGCAGGTAGAGAAATAACAAACTCTATAAAAGACGGGGAAGAGCATTTTGTATATTGGAACAGTAGACAAATTGTTTATAATTCTGATGAGTATCTTTACGACTCTGCTCGAACCTATTTCGAGACGGAGACAGATTAACACACGCTCCGCGTGCGTGGTAACACTAACACCAATCATACGCATTCGGGCTCGTGGTAACATTATCACGCCAACGGCTCCGCCAAGCTCCGCCGTAGTCAAAACAGAAATTTCCTTCACTTTTTTATTTGCCCCCCCGTAACGTTTAAACGGAAAAGTATTGAGGAGAAAAAATTTCTGTTTTGCCTCTCTGCTCGTACCTCACAGAGTTTGGCGCTCACGACGAAAAGGAAGTCGTCGCCTTGATGAGTATATTCAGTATAGTGGTAATTATAGAGTTTTTCAATGTACCCTCGGCATTCGCCTCAGGTATTTACCGCTATGGCTACTCGCACCTAGATACTTGGAGTGTGCGATGTTTGCTCCGCAAACCGCACACCTCTTTATGGGGAGAGGAAGGAATCCTCTCCCCAGCTTCGTGACTCCTCCTCGCAGTTGTAATGTAATATCTTCAGTACCGTTTTAATTTTCTTATTCATTTAATATTTATGGTTCGCTTGTTTGTGCCTACGGAGTCCGCACTCGCCAGCCCCACTCCTCGTTTTCAATATAGATTATGTGGTATCGCTTTCGCTGCTATATTTTATACCTTGCACAACGTCGGTGCTCATCCTTATCATTAACGCCATAGCGGTAAATACCTGACGACGACGCTTTCTATATACGCTTGTCCCAACCCTCCCGACGCGCATAAAAAGCTCCCTTGTAAAAACGAAGAATTCCAACCAAACCATCGCGGATTTGATGGGAATGAGTTGTATTACACCCAAATCAGGCTCAATTTGGAGGGAATAGAGAGTTTATTGTATTAGTGTGTAATATACGCCTTTTCCAGATTTTCCGACTTGTTTTATCTTATTTTCGGATTCAAGTGCATTTAAGTATCTTCCTGCTGTGGTATTTGACACATCAAGTAGTTTTTCGACATTTTCTGAAGTAATTCCTTTTTTGATGTCTTCTACATTGCAAGCTTTTAGCTCTTCTTGATGGACAGCTTCGCCGTCCATCAAGTTTAGAATTTTTTCTTTTCAGCTTTCTGTTCGCTCGGTCAATGCTTCGTGTGCCTCGGCTCGCATTTCACTCATTTCTTCTGGTTGTTTTGGCGTGAATGATTTCGTGGTTTTGTCTTTGATATAAAATCCGAGAGCAATGCCTGCGATGAAAAATAATATTGATGTCATAGTATTTAGTTTAGCCGATTTTTACCTCAAAAATTAAATCCCTAAGTATATCCTTTTCTTTTTTTAAGATTTTTTTTAATGCTTGAAAATCTTTCTCCAATAAAGCTTTTTCTCTCCTCATTAAAATATCAATCGCTTTAATTAAATCTTGAGGATTATATTTTTTAAGTATAATAAATGCTTCAATTTCTTCTGGAGAAAGCTTGTAAGCTATACGCGCCCAAAACTCTTTAACTTCAGGATTAATTTCTATATCGTCAAGAAAGTTTTCTAATTTAATTTTATTCATTTGATTTTTCGTTTAAAAATTCTTCAAGCACTTTAATTTTTTCTTGAACGATTAGATCATCGTCGGCATAGTTAAATCCTAATGCCATGTATGAAAAGACTTCAGCAATAGATTCACTACTATTATATTGAGCCTTACTTGTTCCACGACTAGACAAATAAGCTTTCTCTAAATTATTAGCTGTTACCGCATAAGCACTTACACACCCATTAGGTCTTTTGAGTTTTGGATTTTTTACATCCTCTAGTATTTCATTGATAGTTTTTCCTTCAACTACTTTGTCATTAAGTTTATCAAATTTGTCTTCCATTTTTTCATAATCAATAGAGTCATTTATTGGAATAATGTGACCAAATTCATGGATGATTGTATCTCTATAACTATTAACAAATGACTCCCTATTGCTTATTGAGATTCTCCAAAAACATGTTAAACTTTTGGCAATATCAGCATAATTCATATCTGTTTTATTTGGTATTAAAATAATTTCATAATTATTTTTCTTATTCGAGTCTATTTTATTAGTATTAGAATTAATAGCTACTCTTTTTATAAAATCTATTTCATTACTTGACTTATCTTCAATTTCTTTTAATTCTGATGCTCCACTAATAGCATTAGGAAATGCCACAAATTGTTCTTTTAGGATTTTTAAATCATGCTTCCAAAAAATTAATTTAAGTTCATTAAATTTTTTAGGAGCGAGGTCATGTACTATTTCTAATGCATCATCTAAATCTTTTAATTCTTCGAAAGAGAAATCTTCTCCTATAATAATTTCTTGATCATATTTTTCTTTTATTAAATCTCTCTGTTTATCAATCTCATCATCTATTTCTGCTGTAGCAATAATTTGCTCAATCTCTTTATCTATTTCTGTAATTACAGCGGCTGGGTCTTTGATATGTTCATCTCTTTCTGCAAACGCTTTTTCTCCAATAGAAGTTAAGAGCACAGTTGCTAAAGCAACTGTGCGAAAAGCTTTTTGAAATTTCTCCTTTGACGCAAAGTGAAAGACATCCAGCGTAGATTCTTTGATTTCATCTAAAAACTCTTTTTCTTCTGCTTGTATGGTTTCTATTTTCTTTTCTTTATTACTCTCAATCAACCCATCTTCTTTGTTGGTAAGAGTCTCGACTTTGTTTTGCTCCTTATTGATATCCTCAAGTTTTTCCATTTTTTTATTATATCTCACCACTTTACACCTGTATATAGATACTTTTTATATTTTACCGAAGAATGTTATGCTTCTTATTATAGGATAGAGACCTTAAATTGAGTTGTTATGAATTACGAAGCTTTACATAATACAGACAAAGATAAAAATATACCAGAAACTAAAGATGCAGAACTGGAAAGAACTGTTGACGAGCTATCTATCATTGCTCAACGAATAGGTGGTGATCTTGGTATGGATGTGAAACTTGGTAAGGTTGATGGAGGTAGTTTTTATAATCCTGATAATATTTCTATCACATTAGACCCAAAGCATATTAAAGAAGACCCTAGTCTTGCAAAATTTGTTGTTGCCCATGAAGGTGGGCATAGAGCAATTACACGATCTCCTAAAGAACTTGGACTTCCAAAAGAAACCACTGAAAAGCTTTATAGTCAGATAGGATTTGCTTTTACGCAAAATGCTATAGAGGATCCTGCAGATAATGACTGGGTTAGAAATCGTTTCCCAGGACTAGATTCATATGTAAAAGAAAATTATGACAAATCTTTTAAAGAAGAAAATGCTGTTTTGTCAACACCTGAAGTTAGAGAAATTGCTAAACAATTAGGTTATTGGCCAAAATTTTCTCAATATGGATCTGAAGTAATTCGTTTTTGGCATCAAAATAAGTTTTCTAAAAAACTTGACCCAAGCGTTAAAGAAGCGCTTAAAAAGACAATTAAAGAAACTGAGAAAAGTATAAGTTCAATACCAAGTACTCAATACAATGAGACAGAGATTATAAACAAAGCTCAAGACCGTTTTCGTATAAATACAGAAAATATTTGGCCACATGTTAAAAAATTAACTGAGGAAGATTTACTCACTGAAAATCAACGTCAAATTGCTCAAGAGATTAATGATAAGGTGAAAGAAGTGGAAAAGAAGAAACAAGAACAACAGCAAGCCCAAGGCGAAGGAAATGAAAGTAAGGACCAAGGATTACAAAAGGAAATTGATAAAATAAAAGAAAGTTTAGAATCAGCGGGTATTTCTGAAGAAATCCAACAGGAAATTGAAAATAAAATTAAACAAGCAGAAAAAGAGCTTGGACAAGAAGATAAAGAAGGGTCTGACAAGAAATCAAAAAAACAAGTAGAAACAGAAAAAAATAAACAATCGACTGAGGAAAAGGGTGAGTTAAAAGAAGCATTAGGTCCTCCGGTTCCAATGGATAAATTTTCTGATGAATTGAAAGAGAAATTACAAGAATATTTTGATAGCTTACCTGAAGATAAGCAAGAAGAAATAAAAAAACGAGCAAAAAGAAACCTAGAGCGTTTTGAAGACGAAATAAACAAAAAATTTGAAGGTAGGCTGAATAAAAATAAGCCAGAAAATCATAATGAGAGAGAGGAAACTAAGAATAAAGAGAGAAAAAGACAAAAAGACGCAGCGCTTAAAAGCGAAGAAGTTGATGCTGATGAAAAAGAGCGTAAAGAAAAATTGGAAAAGATACAAAAAGAAATGATGTCAGAGTACGAGAAATCTCGTGCCGAGGTAGTGGGGCTTGTTGATTATTTATATTTACGACTTCGTAGAATCTTAAAGCCAGAAGAATATGGTGGACAAGAAACTGGATACCCTAGTGGTAAAATTCTTGAAATGGCAAGAGCGATGCAGGCAGAATCTAATGTCGCACAAAAGCAAAAAATGTGGATAAGGGAAAGCGCGCCAGAGCGACAGGACTATCGTTTTTGGCATTTAGTTGACCTTTCTGGATCAATGGATGGTGATCCAATTGAAGAGGCATTTAAAGGTTTTATTGTAGCGAGTGAAGCTGTTGACAGAATAGAAGATTTTAATTCAGATACGGTTACTGTTCGTCAAGGGATTACAGGATTTCATAATAGAGTTTTTGAATACAAAGATTACAAAGAAAGATTCACAAAAACTCTTGAAAAACGATTGTCTGAAATGATAAAGCGTCCTGACGACAATGATGCAGGAACTAATACATATAAAGGTACAATGGTTGCTTTAGAAAACTTAAAAAAAGACTTAGGGACTAGTGGTAATTTTCTTTTAACTTTTTCTGATGGTGCTCCTAACTATGATATGAGAGATGGACTTGAGCAACTCATTAAGGATACCAAAGAAGACAGGGAGAAAAAGAAAATTAAGATTGGCTTAATTTGGCTTGGAGATTCTGAAGAAGAGTTGAAAGAATTAACGAAAGAATACGGGTATGATTTTGGGTTAATGATGCCAGCAGTAAAAAGAGATGGAGAGAAGAATTTTGCTGAATCATTGTCCGACTTATTAGAAGATATTGTAAAAAACCCAGAAAAGTATTAATATAATATCAATATGGATAAGGGGAAATTACAAGAAAAAATAAAGCATTTTTTAGATATAGTCGAAAAGAATATTATCACAAATCCTTTATCAAACAAGCCGTTATATGAAAATGGGTTGGTTGTTTTTGAAAATAATAATTCAGACCTATCAGCAAGAGATGTTTTTGAGATTTTACCAAAAGGCAAAGGTGTTTTTATTACTATAAATAATCCGCATGATTATGGAGAGTTTATCAAGACTTTTTCAATTACCAACCGAGAAGGACAGTGGCTTATAATTGATCTCCAGTGCGATCCGCATCCAAAAATTATAGGTGCCTTAAAAAAAATCACAGAGGATAATGAGACTGTAGTTTCTGATTTTAAGGGAAAAGAACTGTCTTTGATAAAGCTTAACTCCAAAACAAGAATAGTTTTTTGTGCTAATAGGTTATTAATAGAGGATAAAATATCTTATCCTTATTTTTATAATATTTTTGGACCTATTTTAAATTTATAACATGTCAGAGAAATTTCGCTTTCCATCGCTGGAAGAAAAAAAAGAACAAGAAACTAAGGATACCTTAAAAGAAGAAGGTGGTATTTTGTACGAAACAACTAAAGATCCAGAAAGTGAAGAAGAAAAAAATTATCTAAATGTATTAGGTGTTAAGATTGAAACATATGCTTCAAAAGAAGATGTAGAAGAAATAAAAAATGAAATAATACTTTCAAAATTAGATCAACGACTTTTGCGTAGAATCGCAGAAAGCTACTCATTAAAGCAAGCACTTTTATTTGAGGGAGATCCAGGAGCAGGAAAAACTTTTTTATTCAAAAAATTTATTAAAATGGTTCATGGAAAAGATGCCCCCGTCTTAGATTTAGTAGGAACACCAAGAACTTCAGAGCTTGATATTTTAGGACATTGGGCACCTAAAGGATTAAGCGAAGATGAGACAAAGAAATATGACGACCAATTAAGAGAATACATGGAACTACCTACGAACCAGGGTTCTTCTGATGAATTTAATAAAGAATTAGAAAAATTAAATGACGATTTTACCAGTAAAAAGATTGACGAAAGTCAATTTCAAGATGAATTCGGAAATTTAACTACTAAATATGTTAACAAACAAAAAGAGCAATTGATGGATTTTTGTCAGACTAGTAAATTGCTTAAACCCGATGCAGAGTGGGAATTTAAGGAAGGAGCTTTGCTTAAAGCATATTCTGGGAATGAAGGTAGAGGATACCCTTTAATAGTTGATGAATTTAATATTATCCCATCTAATTATCAGCAGATATTTTTACAAATTGGTGGTGAAGGCGGAGCGCTTTCAGAATCAGTTAGTTTTTGGGGGAATTCTGGTAAAACATCTTATGAAAGAGGAAAAGACACTTGGATTTGTTTCGCATCTAATTTCCCAGAAAAAACACCTGGGAGAAGTGAGGTTGTAGCGCCAATGAGTGATAGATTGTTGTGGCAAGTTTTACCCGCAGAAGAATATCAAGAAAAGAAGAAGGCTATAAAGAGGACTGCGGGTGGAAGATTGCAAAAAAGAAAAAAAGAACTGTTTACAGCAGAGGCAGATTTTATCAAGATTCCTATTGAAAAAGGCGTAGAGTGGGACAAAGTTTTGGATGAAAAATTAGGTGAACAAATAGCCGATGTTGTTGACATGTTGGATGAAGAGTTTGTGCAATATTATGGAAAAGTAGGAGATTCAGTTTCTATTCAAGGGGAAAAAAGAAGACGAACTCAACAAATGGAATTTTCAGGAAGAAACCCTTTGAGATTATTTAGTTATCTTGATAATTTTCAAGTAAGGAGTCAAGAATCTGGTTTCGTTGATTTCCCAGAAACGATTAAAGATGCTTTTGAAATATATTATCTTGGTCGTCTTGCAGACTTAGAGGCAAAAGAAAAAATGAGAAGTCTCTTCAGTGAAATTATGACTGGCGATACAGGAAAAATAAAAATTCAAGTTGAGCTTAGTTTGCGGGAAAAAGTCAATGATATTATAGAAAATGGAAAAATAAAAGAAATAACAAAAACAAGAAAAGAAGTTCTCGATGGTTTGGTTAAGAGTATCTTTGTTGAAGAAGAAGAAAAAGAAGATGAAAAAGAAAGAATCATAGTCTCAGAAGATTCACCACTAAAGAACTCTTTGGAAAAAGTGTTTAATGAATACAAAGAACTTACAAACGAGAAAGAAGAAAAGAAGTCTAAAACCCATAGTAAAGCCATAGACACATTACTTAAAAAGTATTTCCCGAGTCAACCAAAAAACGAAAGAAAAGAAAATGAAAGTAAAAAATACCACACAATAAATAACTCTTTAAAGGAAGTTTTTAAAGAGTTATTAGAATTAGAGCAAGCGGTTGTTGTAAATCTTGATAATTCAGAGGGTGATATTTCTGATGATAAATTATTCAATATGAGAGATCTTATTAAAAATAAAATTACTGATCCAATTATATTGCTAAGTATAAAAAATAAAGAAACTTTTACAAGAGAGATTGAGAAAAATAATCTCGATAAAAAACATGCAAAATTTATTAAAATTGATACTGGAGTCGAATTAGTTTCAGTGAGGTCTTTAGTGAACAGTATTGCACCAAATGAAATAAGTAAAGAAAGTCTCAAATATGATAAACAGATTTTTGATAAATTAGTCGCAGATGTATTTTTTGAAAAGAATCCGAATATAGAGAAGGAAATCTCAGAATTACAGGCCAAAGAAAAAATAATAGTTTTATCTGGAAATGAACCAATTAAACAATCTTTAGAAAGGGCTTTAGGTGGCGTATTAGAACTTGATAAAGCAGTAGTTATTGATCTTGATAGCTATAATGATAATAATAATAGACTTAATTCTACTAGAATGTCTCAAGCAAAAGAAATAGCAATGAGAACAGAGACACCAATTATACTATTAAGTATGTCAAAAATTGATTCTTCAACCAATGATTTACTTGATAAATATCCAAATATAAGATTTTTTCAACAACCTGTCAATATAGTCGATATCGCCAAAGCTTATAAAGAAATTATAGATAAAACAAAAGAAGAGTCTATAAAAAAAGACGGAAAAAAGTAGTGGATATAATATGGAAAATTTTAAAATTGAAGGCAAAAGTTTTTGGGAAGATTTCGGAAAGGGTTCAGAATTGCTCCCTAGACATTATTTTGATTTTGTTAGTAGCGAAAAATACAAAGAATTACTGAAGGATTATAATATTCAGGACAAAAAAATGATAGATATAGGTGCTGGCTATCCAACTCCAAAAGAAGAATCAATGGACAAGGAGTCATCACCTCTTGCTTCTGAACTCCAGGAAATACTTGAAAGAAAAGGGGCTAGCATTATACCAATTGATGTAGCTATTGATCCATTACAGCGTCAGAAAGAAGCAGGAAAAGAAGTTATTCTAGGGAGTGCTTTTGAGCTTCCATTTAAAGATGAAACAATAGATGGTGGTTCTATTATTCTGAACCTGCTCAATTCTTCTTTTAAAGGAGAGGGAGGGAAAGAAATTTTTTTAACAAAAAAAGAAGTTAAAAATATCTTAGAAGAAGTATATAGGGTTTTACAAGAAAAATCATTTGTTGTTGTTAATAATTACGGGTATGTTGTTGCTATGGTAGATAATTTAGTAAAAATGATGGGACCTGAAAAAGATGAGGTCGTTACTTTAGAAGAAATTAAACAAATAGCTAAAGAAATTGGTTTCAAAAAAATTGAAAGTATTCCTCTTGATCCGGAGAAAGTGAAATCAGGTAATGACCTTATACTAGAATCATTTCCGAAGCAATTGAAAGAACGAATATCAGTTAATCTTGAGGAGTCTGGTGCATTATTCATTGAAAAATAATTAAGTTAATTTAACAAAATATAATATAAAATTATGTCTATTGAAAAACCAAAATTTGAATCTTCCGAAGATGATAAATTTAAAGAGAATATTAATAATGATCTATCGCGTCAAAAGATAACAACAGACAAAATAGAACAATTTTATAAAAAACCAGAAACTCCAGAAGAGTTAGCTGAAAACATGAAAATCTTAAAAGAGATTCCAGAGGATGTAACTGATCCTAAAGTCGTAATTAAACTAGGTAGTCCTGAAGAAGCCCATAAATTCGTATTTATGGAAGATGAGGATAAGCGGCAGTATGTTATAGCTCTTCCGATTGACAAGAAAGGGTGGCATGCAGAAATAGCTAATTTTTCTAGAAGACTATATAAAAAAGATATTCATGCTATTGGCGGAGGGTATATTCATACAGAAGGAGATAAATTAATAGTGGACGGTACATCTGGTAGTTATGGAGAGGCACCAAAAGAAGCTGTTAGAAAAATCCTCCAAAAAAAGTTTCCTGATGTAGAGATTGAAGCGTACTCATTAGCTGATTATGATGCGAAAAGAAAAGAGGAAGAATATAGAAAAACATTAGAAAGTATGGAAAATACAATCCAAAAGGAACTTTATGCGGAAGTTCTTGATCGTAAAGCTATTAAGCTTGGATTGGATTACACCTCCAAACCAAAAAATATTGAAGGGGCAGATGATTTTGCATATATGGTCTATTCAAGTGAAAATGGTTCAAGTTTTGGATTTGATACTTTATATATTGGATTTAAAGACAAAAATGGTGAGATAAAAAGCAAGGATGTATTAAGAGAAAGATGGTATATTCGAATTAAAAAAATAGATGTCGACGATGAAAATATAAATATAAAATATACGATAAATAATAAAGAAGAAAATCTAATTATTCCAATTGATAATTTGGAAAACTTTGAGACGATATCTAATCTTAACGAAATAGAGAGTAAATTAGTAGATATGTATAAAGAAAATCAGGAAGTTTATGAAAAAGCGAATGTCTATCACGGCATTGGTTAGATAAACATATAATAACAAAACAGAAATTTTTTCTCCTCAATACTTTTCCGTTTAAACGGTACAAGGGGGCAAATAAAAAAGTGAAGGAAATTTCTGTTTTGACTACGGTGGAGCTTGGCGGAGCCGTTGGCGTGATAATGTTACCACGAGCCCGAATGCGTATGATTGGTGTTAGTGTTACCACGCACGCGGAGCGTGTGTTAATCTGTCTCCGTCTCGAAATAGGTTCGAGCAGAGTCGTAAAGATACTCCACAATCAAACAAGTTTCCATTTTGCCGATTTTTTGACGAGCGTCCGTAACGAAAGCCCATTGTTTTTTGGCGACACCGCGCGCTTTGCACGCGGAAAGAGTAAGGCCAGTTTCGGCTCCGACGGAGTTCAATCCGAAGATTTTTTGAAGGTTTTGTTTTTTGAGGGGGAGGGAATCTATTTTTATATGTGCTTGTCCCACCCACCCATACGCGCACATTCCTAAATTTTGCAGGAGATAAATAGGGATAAAATTTAGCTCCCCTTTTTTACAAATCTATTTAATTTTTAATAATAAAAATAAATTAATTCTATCTAAAAACAATTTGCGATGATATTCTCGTTTTTCTATTTTTTCTTTTAACGGTCTTTCTTTAGCGTTAATATGTGGTTGTATGCCCTCTCGAGTAACTCCACGCCCTCTGAACTGTTCTTGTATTTCTCTTGGCGTATCGCATAGCTGTGTGTGCAACTTACTCAGTGGTCTGTCATGTTTCAGCCATAAATATAATAAAAATACTATTTGCATTGCAAGATAGATTGTTGCAACAGATATAATTATTGGAATGTATTTCATATTATTTCAAAAGCTCGCCTACCGACACACCGACAGCTTTTGCTAATTTAGAAATTGTGGCAAGAGTCGGATTTGTCTTTCCATTTTCAATATTACTGATAAATCCTTTATCTATTCCAAGGGCGCGAGCAATATCGCCTTGTGATATGCCTTTTTGTGTCCTGATTCGTTTTAAATTCTCGCCAAGTTTTTGAGATTCGTCTTTCATTAAGTACAGTATACCGCACCGTTGTATTTTATTCTATCCGTTGTGGTATAATATAACTATGACAAAATACTTTTTATACGCGCGTAAAAGTACAGATGTTGAAGATAAACAAGTTAGCTCTATTGATGACCAGCTTGCTGTATTGCGTACACTTGCAAAAGATGAAAAAATAATCATCTCGCAAGAATTTATTGAACGGCAGTCGGCAAAGAAGCCGGGTCGTCCCATCTTTGATGAAATGCTTTCTTTAATTGAAAAAGGCGAAGCAGATGGAATCGTATGTTGGAAGCTCGACCGCTTGGCACGTAACCCCGTGGACAGCGGGCGCGTAAGTTGGCTTTTGCAGGAAGGTGTTATACAACATATCCAAACACACGACAGGAGTTTTTATCCGACAGACAATGTTTTAATGACAAGTGTTGAGTTTGGAATGGCTAATCAATTTATTCTTGATTTGAAAATTAACACTAAGCGTGGGCTTCAAGCAAAAGCAAAGCGTGGCGATTATCCAGGTCTTGCACCTATCGGCTATTTAAACGACTCGCGGATAAAACTCGTTGTTGTTGATAAGAAGAAAAGCAAAATCGTAAAGCAAGCTTTTGAACTCTATGCTGAAGGAAATTCACATTTGGGAGATATAGCTGATTTCTTTTTCAAAAATAAAATTAAAACAAAAGGTGGAAAATTGATTCCCCGTGATCAAATTTCTTATCTCTTATTCAATCCATTTTATATCGGACTATTTCGCTATTCTGGAGAACTCTACGAAGGAAATCATAAGCCAATTATATCAAAAGAGCTTTTTGATAAAGTGCAAGCTGTTTTGAAAAAGAAATGCCGACCAAAGAGCGTTGGGAGCGAACCACAAGCTCTGTGCGGTCTTGTACGATGCGGTTCATGCGAAATGATGATAACTGCCGAACATAAGTTTAAACATCAGAAGAACGGTAATATTCACGATTATGTATATTACAGATGTACGAGGAAGAATAAGAAAATCAAATGCACAGAACCAGCAGTCCGCGAGGAATTGCTTGATAGCCAACTCACAGAACTTCTCAAAAAATACACTATGCCAAAAGAATGGATTGAAGAGCTTTCAAAGAAAGCTGACAAAGACGAACAGGAAGCTGTTTATTCCACTGGCAAGCGCGCTCAAGAATTACGAAATGAAATACAAAATGTCTCTCAAAAACTCCAGCGACTTCTTGACGCATATCTTGACCAAGATATTGAGCAAGAAACATATCGCTCCGAGAAGGCGGAACTTCTCTCGCGCAAGAAGTCGCTGGAGGAGAAAATCGGCAATTTAGAGCAAGGAGCGATTGCTTGGGTTGAACCTCTTCGTAATTGGATAAAAGACGCGCAAATACTAGGTGAAATGGGCGAAAAGGCTTCCCTCCCCCTCAAAAAACAAAACCTTCAAAAAATCTTCGGATTGAACCCCTTCGGTATTAAAACAGGACTTACACTTTCCGCGCGCAAAGCGCGCGGTGTCGCCAAAAAACAATGGGCTTTCGTTACGGACGCTCGTCAAAAAATCGGCAAAATGGAAACTTGTTTGATTGTGGAGCATCGGTTCATAATAGGACTGTTCTTGTACGCAAAGATGTGGCAAAATCCAGAGGTGCAAGAAGCACTGCTAAGTACTAAAGGAACTTTTATCTATCATAATGTGGGTTTGGAACACCCAAATACTTCTTTGCCAGAAAAATTTTATATCAAATTTCTGTTGTCTTTAAGGGGTATGCTAGAAGGGTTGAGAGACATCAAATAAAATCTACATTGTACCATTCAACAGGAAACCACCTGCTTGGGTGGTTTTTTGTTTAAAGCCCTGTTTGATGATATTATAGGCAAATGGTTTTATCTGATAGGGATATAAAAAAGTCTATAAAAGAGAAAGGTTTGGTGTTTACGCCGAAGCTTTCTTCCGACCAAATCGGTCCAGCTTCTATTGATCTGAAGCTAAGTGATACATTTAAAGTTTTTCATATTGAGAAGCACAGTCTTTTAGACGTAAAAGAAGGACTACCAAAAGATTTCTTAAAAACATACAAAATGAAAAAGGGTGAACGTTTTATACTTCACCCAGATAGTTTTATTTTAGCAAGCACTGTAGAAAAAATTAAAGTTCCAGATAATATTGTAGTAAGAGTAGAAGGAAAAAGTTCTCTTGGTAGGATAGGGCTTTTGGTCCACACTGCAGGTTTTATAGACCCAGGATTTAAAGGGAATCTTACATTGCAACTTAGTAATCAGTCCAATGTTGCTATTGCTATATACCCAGGGATGTATATTTGTCAGATTGCTTGTGAATTTTTGTCGTCTCCGGCTGAAGTGCCTTATAATAAAAGAAAAAAATCTTTATATATGAATTCTAATGGATCAAAACAGGCAAATACAAAAAATTTGTTTAAAAAATAGTTTTTAAATTATATGGAAGAAAAAAAAGATAAAAGATCATCATGGGACGATTATTTTATGGAAGTTGCGCATGCTATCTCTAAAAGAGCGACATGTGACAGAGGTAGAAGTGGTTGTGTGATAGCAAAGAACAAACAACTTGTAGTGTCAGGTTACGTAGGCTCACCTCCAGGGTTTTCGCATTGTGATGAAGTAGGGCACCAAATAAAAGAAGTAACACATGAAGACGGAAGTAAATCAAAACACTGTGTTCGTACAGTGCATGCTGAGCAAAATGCAATATGCCAAGCTGCAAAAAATGGTGTGTCTGTAGCTGGCGCAACTTTGTACTGTCGGATGACTCCATGTAGAACATGTGCGATGCTTATAATAAGCTCTGGTATAAAGAGAATTGTCTGTGAAAGTAAGTATCATCAAGGAGAAGAGTCAGAGAAGATGTTTGAAGATGCGGGTATAGAAGTAGAGCATATGGATGATAAGGTACAGAATTACCCTAAATAAACGCCTAGAATAGCCCTGCCTGCCGGCAGGCAGGAATTTAAGGCGGTTTTGTTATATAATCAGTGAATGATTAGAGAAGAACTAAAAAAGGCTATAAAAGAGGCAATCTCAGTTTTAGGATTTGAAATAGAGGATATTCACTTGGAGCATCCTGCTGATTTGTCGTATGGGGATTATTCTACAAATGTCGCTATGGTGCTTGGAAAAGTAAATAGTAGAAATCCGAAAGAATTAGCGCAAGAGATTGCAGATAAGATTTCTGAAAATAAATCAATAGAGAAGGTAGAAGTTGCAGGGGCTGGATTTATAAACTTCTATCTTTCACAAGAATTCTTTACTGAAAGTATTAAAGAAATTTTAAAAGAAAAAGATAAGTGGGGTAGTAATGGCTCTCTTAAAAAACAAAAAATAATAGTTGAGTATACAGATCCAAATCCATTTAAAGAATTTCATATTGGACACCTAATGAGTAATGCGGTCGGGGAATCTATCTCACGCCTTGTAGAATTCTCTGGTGCGAGGGTTGTGCGGGCCAATTATCAGGGTGATGTGGGTCTACACGTTGCAAAAGCGATATTTGGTAAACAAAAAAACCCAGAAATGGCATTTGGTGACGCTTATGCATATGGATCTCAAAATTATGAAGACGAAAAAGCTCAGATAAAAGAAATAAACAAAAAAGTATACGAAAAAAGTGATAAAAATATTAATGAAATTTATGAAGAAGGCAGAAAAACATCGTTAGAGTATTTTGAAATAATTTATAAAAAACTTGGGACAAAGTTTGACGAATACTTCTTTGAAAGTGAAACTGGCCCAAAGGGTTATAAGCTTGTAGAAGAAAATATCGGGAAAATCTTTGAGGAGAGTGACGGCGCGGTAATCTTCAAAGGCGAGGATGTAGGTTTACATACTAGAGTATTTTTAAATTCAGAAGGGCTTCCAACATATGAAGCAAAAGATTTAGCTTTAGCCAAAATAAAGAGTAAGAGATTTGATTATGATAAGTCTATTGTAATCACTGGAAATGAAATAAAAGAATATTATAAAGTGATACTTGAGGTTATGAAACAGATCTTTCCAGAGCTTGCAGAGAAGACAAAACATGTGCCACATGGAATGTTGCGTCTCCCGAGTGGTAAGATGTCGTCTAGAACGGGGGATGTTATAACCGGCGAGTCATTAATTGATGAAGTTCAGGCCAGAGTATTTAATAAAATGAATGATTTAAGTATTGAAAATAAAGCTCAGATTTCTGAGCAAATAGCTATAGGAGCTATAAAATACTCAATATTAAAGCAATCAGCCGGGAAGGATATAATCTTTGATATGGATAAATCCCTTTCATTTGAGGGTGATTCTGGGCCGTATTTGCAATATTCACACACAAGGGCAAGTGCAGTGTTAGAAAAGGCAAAAAAAGGGAAAATTAAGACTAGTTTTAAAACTAACCTTACTGAAACAATAGAATTAGAAAAGCTTCTGTATAGATTTAGAGATGTGGTGGAAAGAGCAAATATGGAGTATGAACCACATTACGTGACAACATATCTTACAGAGCTTGCCAGCGCATTTAATAGTTTCTATGCTAAAGAAAAGATTGTGGATGATAGTAATACAGCCCCATATAAAGTTGCACTTACGGAGGCTTTCAAAATAACAATGAAAAATGGTTTGTGGCTTTTAGGTATAAAAACACCTGAAAGAATGTAAAAAATCTCAAGATTTGAGCGTAAACTATGTGGATAAATACCATTGTTTTATACTATGGTGTAAGTCATACTAGAGTAATATATGGAAGAGATACTTCAAAATAAAGAAAATAACGATGACAAAAAATATCCAACAATAATTGTTGTTATTATTGTCGTAATTTTAATAATTATAGGGTTTTTCCTCTATACAAGTACTTACGATATAACGTTATTAGAAAGAACTTCTGATAAGAAAGTTTTCTCAGAAGAAGAAAAATTTGAAATCTTAGATAGTTTATCTAAGGATTCAGAAAATACATTATCAATAGAAGAAAAGAGAAGTATTTTGAATGATATTTCAAATAATAAAGCAGAGGATGCGTATAACTACTCAGAAGAAGGAAAATTACAAATCTTACGTTCTCTTCAAGAAGAATAAAAATTATGAAAAATTCTAATCCAATAATAAAATCAGGGCATAATATAGTTTTGGTTATCGCTGCACTTCTTTTTATAGCGGTGCTTATATACGGAGCATTTTTTGTAGATGGTGTAAAACAAGCGAGTGCGGGTAGCTCTCAAAACGTATCTGGGTATGCATGGAGTGACAACATAGGCTGGATTAGTTTTAACTGTACTGATACTAGCTCATGTGGGACTAGTGACTATGGTGTAAATATTGCTACTAATGGAGCTATGTCCGGATATGCATGGAGCGACAACATTGGTTGGATTAGTTTTGAAGAAAGTGATTTGTCGGGTTGTCCTTCTGGGTCTTGCACAGCTAAGCTTTCTGGAAATAGTTTACAAGGTTGGGCAAGAGCACTTTCAAATGGTGATGGTTGGGATGGTTGGATTAGCTTAAAAGGCTCTAATTATGGAGTTACTAAAAACGGTAATAACCTTGAAGGATATGCATGGGATGCTAGTGATATAAGTAGTGAAAGTATAGGTATAGGATGGATACAATTTAACCCTGCATTTGGTAGTGTTACAGTATCTTCTGTTAACGCTCCGACTGTTAGTATTTCTGCTGATCCCGCTACTGTGTTCTCTGGTAATAATTCAACTCTTACTTGGACGAGCACAAATGCTACTTCATGTACTGCAAGTATAGGATGGAGCGGTTCAAAGGCGTTTTCTGGTACTGAGGTTGTTGGGCCGCACTCAACTGATACTGTGTATCAACTTACGTGTACTAATGAATTGTCATCATCAAATGATAGTGCGACAGTATTTATTGATACATCAACTCAGTGTTCAGATGGTATAGATAATGACGGAGACGGACAAATAGACTTCCCACAAGATACAAGCTGTAATAGTTTGGCAGGTGATGACGAATCAATACCTGTATGCGGTAATACTGTATGCGAAGCTGGAGAAAATCCTGGAACTTGCTCTGCAGACTGCGGAGGCGTGCTATTTGAGGAATTTTAAGATAAATGCAAAAGACTATAACAAAAACTTTAATACTAGCGATAGTCTTAACCGCCGCCCTCGGCGTAAACTACCTCTTCGCTGCATGGACTGGACCAACTCAAGCACCACCTGCAGGTAATACTGACGCGCCAGTGCATGTCGGGACTACAGATCAGGTTAAGAATGGGGGACTTTCTGTAGATGCACTTTCTGTGTTTGGAAACGGATATTTTCAGGGTAATGTGGGAGTAGGAGTAGTGGCTCCAAGTGAAGCATTAGAAATTAATGGAAGAATGAAAATTGGAGATAGTACAGAAACACCAGAAGCAGGAACTATTCGTTGGACAGGAGCTGATTTTGAAGGATATAACGGTAGCGCTTGGGTTTCTCTGGTAAGTGGAGAGGTGGTAATAACAGTAGATCCCAATTATACAGAATGTGTCAATGTTGGTGGTAGTTGGATAGATGCTCAAAGTACTTGCTATGTTGCAGGCTCCAGTTGTCCATCTGGATGGAGTCCAAATGCGAGTTATAGTAGTGCAATACCAAGTTCATGTTCTACATGTTCTGGGGCATGTACAACAGGATCACATTTTAGAGAAAACAAAACTTCTGCCTGTACTTATCGAAACGGTAGTACATATCTATCCGGTAGAAACCGAGAAGTCAGATGTAATGTAGGAGGAAGTGCAACCTGTTATGCTCTTCAAACCGAAATTGGTTGTACTAAAAATTAATTAAACATTAAAAGAACTTATCCTCATAGAAGGATAAGTTCTTTTTTGTATTGTGTTTGTTTTGATATAATAAAAGTATGTATATCCAAAAGAAACAGCTTAAAGATTTCATAATAGATTCTGGACTTGTTTCTCAAAAAGCTTTTGATGAGGCGGAAGAAGAGTCTTCAAAGGACGGAGAGGATACAGAGCAAGATATAGGTAAAGTCCTCGTAAGTAAAGGTCTCATAAGCGAGGATGATCTGCGTCGCATGCAGGCTTATGTTTTAGGTATTCCGTTTGTGGATCTTAAAGGTAAAAAGATTGATTTTGAGGTACTTTCTATGATTCCAGAGCCTATTGCACGCAATAGCAATATTGTAGCTTTCAAAAAAGACGACAAGACTCTTGAGGTTGCTATGCTTGATACTGATGATTTAGCAGCAATTGATTTTGTTAAGAAAAAAGTTAATTTAAAGATTTTACCAAGACTTACAAACAATGCTTCAATAAAAGATGCGTTACTTCAGTACCAAAAGACCCTAAAAGCAGAGTTTGGAGATATCATAAAACGTGAAGCAGATACTATTAAAGATATATCTCCAAGTAATGGGTCCGAAAAAGTATCAGAAGGAGAGCTTAAAAAACTTGCGGAAGATCTTCCTGTTGTTCGTATCGTAGATTCGCTTTTACGTCACGCTATTATCCAAAATGCCTCAGACATTCACATAGAGCCTATGGAAAAGGAGGTCCTTATAAGATACAGGATTGATGGGATATTACACGACGCAATGACATTACCAAAAAGCGCAGCGTCAAGTATTACAGCGCGTATAAAAGTACTTTCAAAACTTAAACTTGATGAAAAGCGTCTTCCACAAGACGGAAGATTTAAAGTTGAGGTCAATAAAGAGAAAGTCTCTTTTAGAGTATCTATATTGCCGACTTATTTTGGTGAAAAGACAGTAATGCGTCTTCTTAAAGAAAATATCTCAGGATTTTCATTGGAGGGCTTAGGTTTTCACGGGGAAGGACTAGAAAGAATTCACAGAGCTACAAAACTCAAAACTGGTATGGTTTTGACCACAGGCCCGACTGGTTCTGGAAAGACGACAACACTTTATACGATTTTAGATATTTTAAACACACCTGATGTTAATATTTCAACAGTTGAAGATCCTGTTGAGTATCAAATGCCGAGGATTAATCAAACACAAGTAAAACCAGCTATTGGGTTTACGTTTGCATCAGGACTCCGCTCTTTAGTTCGCCAAGATCCAGATATTATCATGGTAGGTGAGATCCGTGATGAAGAAACAGCATCTCTCGCTGTGAACGCTTCATTGACTGGGCACTTGGTATTCTCAACACTTCATACAAACTCTGCAGCGGGGGCAATACCGCGATTGCTTGATATGGAAGCAGAACCTTTCCTTTTAGTATCAACGATAAGTGTTATTGTCGCGCAAAGGCTTGTAAGGAAGATATGTCCACCAGGAGAAAAATATTTTCTAACCAATGCAGAGATTGAAAAACTGAAAGAATCTGTTGATCTGGATAAAGTTTTAGATGTTCTAAAAGAAGAAAATATTGTAGATAAAAAAGTAGAATGGGAGAAAGTTCCGTTTTATAAGACAAAAGAAACCGCAGGATGTGAAGACGGATATAGTGGAAGAATAGGTATTCACGAAATACTTGGTATGTCATCAGCTATAAAAGAGCTTATAATGAAAGGAGCAACAACAGAAGATATTGAGAATCAAGCAAAAAAAGAAGGGATGCTTACGATGATTGAGGACGGTATATTTAAAGCAGCACAAGGATTGACCACAATAGAGGAAGTATTAAGAGTAGTATCAGAATAATACATATGAAATTTACTTACAAAGCAACAAAAGACGGAAAAGAATATGAAAATACGGTAGATATGCCAGATAGGTTTCTCGTATACAAACATATCAGAAAAGAAGGTGGTACCGTCGTGTCTGTTAAAGAAAACGAATTAAGTCTCTCTAAGAAAATGAGCGCCTTAAACAGTATGTTCGGTAAGGTTAAAATAGCTGAGAAGATAATGTTTACGCGTAATCTTGGAGTTATGATAAGGGTAGGACTCTCGCTCTCGAGAGCATTGGCTATCTTAGAAAGACAAACAAAAAACAAAAAGTTTAAAGAAGTTATAAGTAATGTTGGAGCAAGTATTAAAAAAGGCTCAAGTTTCCACGATGCTCTTGCAAAATTTCCAAAAGTATTCCCTCCACTTTTTGTTTCAATGGTAAAGGCAGGAGAGGAGAGTGGAGGACTCGCAGAAGCGCTGGCTGTAGTAGGGAAGCAAATGGAAAAAGCTAATACCTTAAAGAAAAAAGTAAAAGGAGCCCTTATATATCCTTCAATAATTGTATTTGCGATGATAATTATAGGAATCGTAATGCTTTTGTATGTTGTTCCTACCCTAACTAAAACATTTAATGAGTTGAACGTAGAATTACCAAAGAGTACACAATTTGTAATTACTATAAGTGATTTCCTTTCTAATAATACTTTAGTGGCTTTGCTTTTGATTATAATATTAGGAGTAGGTGCTGTTATTGCATTTAAGTCAAAAAGAGGACGACGAATATTTGAATATATAATCCTCCATATACCTGTTGTCTCAAATCTCGTTAAAGAGACAAACTCTGCCAGAACCGCTCGTACACTATCGTCACTTTTAGCATCGGGCGTTGAGGTTGTTAGCGCTATCTCAATAACAGGGGAAGTAGTGCAAAATTCTTATTATAAAGAAGTGTTAAAACGCTCAGAAAAAGATATACAGAAAGGGCTACCTTTCTCTAAAGCGTTTATTGATAATGAAAAACTTTATCCAATACTTGTTGGAGAGATGATTGCTGTTGGAGAGGAGACAGGTCAGCTATCGGGTATGCTTCATCAGGTTGCAGAATTTTATGAAAGTGAAGTTGATCAGAAAACAAAAAATATGTCCACAATAGTTGAGCCTTTCCTAATGATTCTTATAGGTGTGGTGGTAGGATTCTTTGCTATTTCTATGGTTAGTCCTATTTATTCAATATCAGCAGGAATATAAAAGAGATTTTCTGTTACAATAAAAGAATGAAGAAAGGTTTTACAATAACAGAATTAGTAATAGTAATAGCAATACTTGCGATAATAGTTACTATCGTTGCAAGTGCATTTTCAAAATTTAATAATAATCAATCTCTTGGTGGCGCTGTTGGCGAGGTAACATCAACGCTCAATGAAGCGCGAGCCAACACTCTTGCCTCATACAACAACATTGCTTACGGGGTACATTTTCAGGCCGATAAAGTAGTCTTTTTTAAGGGTAGTACTTACTCGTCATCTGATCCTGATAATGAAGATATAATACTTTCATCAAAAATCTCAGTATCAAACATTGCACTTTCTGGTGGTGGAAGTGATGTCATTTTCAAAAGACTCACTGGCAAAACTGACCAAAATGGTACGGTGACATTATCGCTTATTTCTGACCCAACAAAAACAAAAACGATAACAATACAGGGGTCTGGGATTATTGAATAAACACAGTTATGAAAAATATTTTTATAAAACAAAAAAATATTAATTCTAATGGCATGGGTCTTATAGAGATAATTATAGGAACATCTATAATATCTCTTTCTATGGTTGGACTCATTGCAGCATTTAACCTTTTTATACGTGCAGGACTAGCGAATACAAACAAAATCCAAGCTATCTATCTCCTAGAAGAAAGTAGTGAAGCATTTAGGCATATGAGAGATAGCGGATGGACAATAAACATAAATTCTCTTTCTAAGAGTACTCCGTATTATCTTTCATTAGAAAGCTCTAGTTGGGTTGCTACAACCACAACAGCACTTATTGATGGTGTGTTTGATAGAACAATAACGATTTACGATGTATACAGGCGTGATTCAGACAACGATATCGTCGCAAGTACATCTCCCGACTCAAAAACATTAGACCCAAACATCGTGCAGATTACTACAAGTGTGGCTTGGGACAAAGGAGATGTAAATTCTACAACATACCTTACCAATATGCTTAATAATTAATATGATTAAGATACGACAAGACAGAAAATCAGGTTTTTCTTTAATAGAGTCATTAATCTATATGGCTATTCTGTCAGCTATGGTGGTTGTTGTAGTAAATGTGCTTCTTATTACAGCAAAGTCGTATGGCAATCTGAAGACTTCAAGGAATATAAATAACTCTATTATTACTTCTCTTGAAAGAATGACTCGTGATATTAAATCTGCAGATGATATTATGGTAGTAGATAGTGTGTTTGATACACATCCAGGTAAACTTACTTTACAATCAGATACCACAACAACAGAGTTTTATTTGAGTGGTGGAATTTTAAGGGTAAAAGAAGATACCGTAGACACTGGACCGCTAACACAGCAAGAATCATCTATAGATAATTTAGTATTTAGGTTGCTTGATAATGGAACATCAAAAGCTATTAGAATAGAGATGACTATGTCTATAGTTTACAAAAGTGTAACTAAGACAAAAAAGTTTTACACTACGGTGGTTTTAAGAAATTAATATGAGAAATAGATTGGTCAATAAAAAAATACGAACAAATGGAGGGCAAGCTATGATAATAACAGTTATGTTTTTGCTCGCTGGGAGCTTGATTACAGTTGGAAGTGTTTCCTCTCCTGTTCTTAAGGACATAAAGATAGTACGTAATTTAGAAGAATCAAAACAAAGCTTTTCTTTGTCAGAAGGTGCTGTAGAAGACCTTGTTTACCGTGTCATAAATGGGATTAGTTTTTCTGATACAGAGGTTTTATCAGTAAATGGTGTCACGGCAACTACCACTACTACTGTCTTGGCTGATGAGAGGAAGATTATCTCTGTCGGAGATAAAGACAATGTCATAAGAACAACACAAGCTATCTTAAAGCAGGGTGTTGGTGCGTCATTTAATTATGGATTGCAAGTTGGAGAGGGTGGAATAGAAGTCAAAGGAGATAATGTACAGATAATAGGTAATATATATTCAAATGGTAGCATAGATGGTGATACAGGTTTTAATATTACAGGAGATGCTATTGTAGCTGGCGGTACAGCACTTACACCAGATCAGCAGTGGTTAGTACAAAATGATGACTTTATCTTTGGTAAGACGGTTGGGTCAGAAGATCAGATTGATGCTGCGCAGAGTTTTAAGATTAGTGATGAAGAAGATCTAAATAAAATATCTATTTATATAAAAAAAGTTGGGAATCCCTCAAATATAACTATTCAGATAAATAAAGACAAAGATGGTAGTCCTGGAGAGAAGGGTGGGGACGTAGTTGTTCAGGGTGTCTTGCAAGCATCCTCAGTCACTGATACTTACGGATGGATTGACGTTGGTTTTTCTAGTACTCCAGAACTTGACGATGATAAGACATACTGGATTGTCGCCGATGCATCTGATGACGAGAACAATTATTGGGTGTGGGGTACTGACAATACTAATGCTTACCCAGATGGTAGTGGAAAATATAATGATGACTGGGAAGATAAAAATAATTGGGATAATATCGTAGGAGATTTGAATTTTAAAATTTGGCTTGCAGGAGACATAACCTCTATTGAAGATGCAACTGTCGGATTAGATGTATATGCAAACACCATAGACTCCGTTACTGCGGGTGGAGATGCATACGGACAAACGATTAGTGATACAACGGTTGGTGGGAATGTGTATGCTAATTCATTGTCTAGTTGTACTATCGGTGGAGATGCATATTACAATTCAATATCTAGTTGTACTGTTGGAGGGAGCTCTACTTCGTCGACAACTCCACCTAGTGATATGCCGCCACAAGTATGGCCAATATCAGATGCAAATATTGCCTCCTTTAAGGCTGATGCACAGGCAGGGACTTTAATTAGTGGTGATTATGTATTGGGTCAAGATGAGTCTGGGTCTCTTGGTCCAGCAAAGATCACAGGTGATTTGATATTAGACAAGGATTCACATCTTACTGTGACGGGTACCATATGGGTGGAAGGGTCTATTGATATAGAAAAAGAAACGCAAGTTGAACTCTATCCAGGGTATGGAACTAATAGTGGAGTTATTGTTGCTGATGGTAATATGCATATAGACAAAGAGGGTTATCTTGCTGGGTCAGAAGACCCTAATAGTTTTGTTATGTTTATTATCCTTGCAACTAGTGGAACCCATCATAATGCAGCTATTGATTTTCATGAAGACACAACTGTTGAGGGAATAATCTTTGCTCCAAACGGTAAGGTGAATCTTCATAAGGATGTGCATTTGACACAACTTACAGCTTACTCAATAGAGATAGATAAGGATTCAACTATTGAGTATGACACAGGGTTAGTAAATGTAGTGTTTACTAGTGGTCCTAGTGGTGGATATGGTATAGAAAGCTGGCTAGAAATCTAGGTATGGTATTATATAAGTTATGTCTAAAGATAAAAAATTAATAATAGCAAACTGGAAGTTGAATCCTGAATCCCTAAAAGACGCGAAGAAGCTTTTTGTTGATATTAAAAAGGTTGCAAGTAGAACTCAGAAAGTACAGACAGTTATATGTTCGCCGTCTGTGTATATAGCAGAGCTTAGTAAAATGTACTCAGGACACAGACTAGAAGTTGGTGCACAGGATGTGTTCTGGGAAAATAAAGGTAAGCATACTGGAGAGCTTTCGCCGACAGCTTTGAAAAGTGTTGGTGCTAAATATGTAATAATAGGGCATTCAGAAAGAAGAGCGTTAGGAGAAAGTAATACTGATGTAAATAAAAAAGTAGCTGCAGCACTTAAAGCTGGACTCAATGTAGTTTTATGTATTGGAGAGAGTAAAAGAGATTCGCAAGCATTGTATTTAAAATTTTTAAGGGAAGAGCTTGAAAGTGCGCTTTCAGGCGTACCAAAAAACCACCTTAAGAATCTAATAATTACATATGAACCACTTTGGGCAATAGGTAAAAGTGCAGACGATGCTGTGTCATCTCACCAAATGCATGAAATGTATCTTTTTATAAGAAAAATCCTTACAGAAATTTATACAAAGAATATTGCATTTAATGTACCAATAATATATGGCGGTTCTGCAGAACCTGACAATGTAAAAGAATTACTTGATAGCGGAGAGATAGACGGTTTCCTTGTCGGACATTCATCACTTAAAGCATCTCAGTTTAACGAGATTCTAAAAATCACAAACTCTATTTAATATGGAATTAAAAGATATACGAAAAGTAGAAAACCTGAAAGGCAAAAGAGTGCTTTTGAGAAGTGACTTAAACGTGCCTATTAAAGACGATAAGATAATTAATGATTTTCGTCTAATTAAAGCATTGGAAACGATTAACTTCCTGAGAGAGTCTGGCGCAAAGGTGGTATTAATGGGGCATAGAGGAAGGGATAAGAAATCCTTGTCTTTAGTGTATGAGTACTTTAAAGAGCGTATATCACTAGCTTTTGCAGGAGAGGTGCTTGGAGAGAAGACTACGTCTTTGGTAGAGAGTATGAATGATGGCGATGTGGTAATACTTGAGAATCTAAGAACAGATAATAGAGAGATAGAGAACGACAATGATTTTGCAAAAGAATTAGCTAGTCTGGCTGATGTTTATGTAAACGATGCATTCTCTGTGTCGCACAGAGAGCATGCTTCTGTTGTTGGTGTGCCTAAGTATTTACCAAGCTACACAGGTATCTTATTTCAAGAAGAGGTAAAAGAATTGTCTGAAGCTTTGAACCCTCTTTCTCCCTCGCTTTGTATCTTGGGTGGCGCAAAGTTTGAGACAAAAGAGCCTTTGGTAAAAAAATTACTTAATGTATATAGTAATGTATTTGTCTCTGGGGCTTTGGCACATCATTTTTTTAAGAGTAAAGGTTTTAATATAGGGGTTTCTTTATCATCAGATACGGGTGTTGATATAGAAGAATTAGTAAATAATAAAAAGATAATGATACCGATTGACGTTGTTGTCGCAAACAAAGATGGTATGTTCGTAAAAAAACCAAATGAAGTATCAAATGAGGACAATATTGCAGACTCAGGACCAGAGACTGTGAAAAAACTCAAAGAAATTGTAAAAGATTTTAAATTTGTATTATGGAATGGTCCGCTTGGTGAATATGAGAAAGGTTTTACCAATCCAACTGAAGAACTTGCGCTCGCTCTATCAGAGAGTTCAGCTAAAACTCTTATAGGAGGAGGGGACACTGTAGCGGCTATAGAACACCTCGGACTTGATGATAAATTTGATTTTATCTCTACAGGTGGCGGAGCGATGCTTAAGTTCTTGCTCAACGGCACGCTTGTAGGTATAGAGGCTCTTAAAGATTAATTTTAATTTTCTCAGCATTTCCTTCAAAATCTTTTTTGTCACCAATTGCTTTATTTGGATCTGGAAAAAGCCAAGTGTGGGCATGAGGAATTTCTTCCCCGATAACTCTTGACCATACTTCATCTGTGCCGAATGCCCCTTGTATTGCTTTGGCTATTTTTTGCACTACAAGGGAGTAGTTGTCGTAGTTTGGTATATCCCATACCCATCTATAGTGCGCTTTTGGAATCACTTGCACATGTCCAGGTGAGCGAGGGTTTATGTCAAGAAAAGCCAAACTATCAGCGTCCTCGTAGATTTTATATGACGGTACTTCGTCGTTTATTATTTTACAAAATAGGCAGTCATTCATAATTCTATTATATGTTAAAATGTACAGATGTCTAAATATCCTACTCGCGAAAAAGTATGTCAAAGTGACTTGGGTGAACTTAGAGAATATCCGGAGCTAACGCAAGAGCTTCTTTTTTATCGTGGTATTAAGACTGCGGGCGATGCACGAGAATTTCTAAATCCTAATTATGATGATCATATACACGATCCATTTCTTTTAAAAAATATGGATAAAGCTGTTGGGAGAATATTATCTGCAATTGAAAAAAAAGAAAAAATAATAATTTATAGTGATTACGACTGTGACGGTATACCAGGTGGGGTTGTCTTGCATGACTTTTTTAAAAAGATTGGATATAAAAATGTAAGTAATCACATACCTCACAGACATAAAGATGGATATGGTTTTCATGCTTCTGCAGTTGAAGAATTTGCTAAAGATGACGTGAAGTTAATAATCACTGTTGATTGTGGTATTGCAGATGTGGAGTCTGTAGATTGTGCTGATAAGCTCGGTGTGGATGTGATAATCACCGATCACCACCTTGTGGGTAAAAAATTGCCAAAGGCTTATGCTGTGGTAGACCCAAAACAAGATGGTGATAAATATCCGTATAAAGATATCTCTGGTTCAGGGGTTGCGTTTAAGCTCGTGCAGGGGCTTTTGGAAAAGGGTAATTTTGATATCAAAGAAGGGTGGGAAAAGTGGCTACTTGATATGGTAGGACTTGCGACGGTTGCAGATATGGTGCCGCTTGTCGGAGAGAATAGGTCGTTTGCATACTATGGACTTAAGGTGTTGCGCAAATCTCCAAGAGTGGGGTTGATGAAACTTTGTAAGAAAATAAAAGTAAATCAAAAAGAAATTACAGAAGACGACATAGGGTTTATGATTGCACCGAGGATTAATGCAGCGTCTCGTATGGACTTACCTTATGATGCATTCAAACTTCTTGTAACAGACGATGAAGTGCAGGCAGACGAGCTTTCAACATATTTAAATAAAATAAATGACGAAAGAAAGGGGGTAGTGGCGAGTATTGTAAAAGAAGTCAAAAAGAAAATCAAAGCTTTAGATAAGCTAAGCAATGTAATAGTGATGGGTAATCCAGACTGGAGACCAGCCCTTTTAGGGCTTGTGGCGAATTCTATTGCAGAGGAGTATGAGAAACCAGTATTTCTCTGGGGTAGGGATAATGGAGACGTATTGAAGGGCTCATGTCGCTCTGATGGCAATGTAAGCCTTGTTAAGATGATGGAATTAGTAGGCGATACTTTTGTTGGTTTCGGTGGGCATTCGTATGCTGGTGGGTTTTCTATAAAGACAGAAAATGTCCATACTCTCGGGGAGACTCTAAGTAATGTATATGAAGAAGCCAGAAAACATCATGGAGAAAATAAAGAAAATACTTTTATAGATAAGTATTTGGAAGTAGACGATGTTAGTTGGAATACGTATTCTATTATAGAAAAGTTTGCACCGTTTGGTATGGGGAATCCGAAGCCTCTTTTTTTGTTTAACAGTATTTTAATTGATCAAGTTAGTCATTTTGGGAAAGAAAAGAATCATCTTAAGCTTGAGTTTAAAAAAAGTAACGGCAAAATGATTTCTGCTATAGCATTCTTTAAAACCAGTGAAAGTTTTGATAAAGTTTTAGGGAAAGGGGAGAGCATAAACTTGGTAGCTACTATGGAGAAGTCGATGTTTCGTAATTTCCCCGAATTACGTTTAAGGATTGTCGATGTAATTTGAGCGGGAGAAGGACTTTCCTCGGCGTAACGAAGTGGAGCGGAGGAGGGTCCTTGAGGAGCGAAAAGACCATTATCGTTCCATGAAATACACTTTTTCAAAAGTCCTCGGGCCTCCTCGCTGTGCTCGGCCAGACTTTTAAAAAAGCATATTTCACTCCACTAAGTATTAATGATAATATGTTGTTATGAAAGAAAAAATTATAATTTATACAGATGGTGGTTCAAGAGGAAACCCAGGTATTGCAGGTGCTGGGGCTTTCATTACTGACAGTGCGGGCAAAGTTCTGAAAGAAGTCTCACAATATCTTGGTAAGGGGACAAATAACTTTGCAGAGTATGAAGCTGTGATTTTAGGATTACAAACTCTCAAAAAGCTTTTTAGTAAAGATAAATTAAAAGAATTAGACATAGAAGTAAAGCTTGATAGTCAGCTTATAGCGAGACAACTCTCTGGTGAGTATCAGGTAAAGGAAGAAACGCTTTTCGGGCAGTTTATAAAAGTTCACAATATGCAGGTAAAGGACTTTCCAAAGATTATGTTTACTTACATCCCTCGTGAGCAAAACAAAGAAGCAGACAGGCTCGCAAATGAAGCGATGGATAGTGCATGATTGAATTATGAAGCAAAACTTTCTGTACGTACTCATAGGAGGGTTTGCAGTAGGGGTTTTGTTTCGTTCATATTCTAATCTAGGTCTCTC
>Ga0209041_1000473_pt1 | contig 28997 bp, 32 predicted proteins | sample SaaInlV_100m_DNA_4_FD_184647 | JGI IMG/M metagenome (GOLD analysis project Ga0209041, IMG submission 184647) | Marine microbial communities from expanding oxygen minimum zones in the Saanich Inlet - SI037_S2LV_100m_DNA (SPAdes) (version 2) | ecosystem: Environmental > Aquatic > Marine >... | reverse complement strand
AGACACGGCTGCACATAGTCCAACGTATATAAGAGTCAATATTATAGGCAACCCAGCCGGCTGCCGGGAATTTACAAGGATTTATACTACCTCACTCCCAGGGAAGCTCTATGACAATCAGATCGGCAATGATACTCGCAGCCGGAAGAGGCGAGCGCCTCGCGCCGCTGACCGATGCCATTCCCAAGCCTTTGCTCAAAGTCGGGCCGCGGTGTCTGATCGAATACCACCGGGATGCCCTGATCGAGGCAGGTATCGACCAGATTGTAATCAACGTAGCACACTTGGCTGATATGATTATTGAACGACTCGGCCATTCAGCCCAAAATGATACCCAGATCTGCTACTCCCACGAGCCTTCTGAAGCGCTCGAAACCGGCGGCGGCATTCACAACGCCCTGCCCCTTATTAAGTCAGATCCATTCATTGTCGTGAATGGTGACATCTGGACGGACTACAATTTTGCCAATTTGCACAAGCCTTTGCCAAAACTGGCCCACCTGGTGCTGGTGCAGAATCCGGACCACAACCCCAAAGGAGATTTTTCCCTTCGTGGTAGCGATGTCATAGCTAACGATACAGGTCACCCGTCATCCCTAACCTTTTCAGGTATCGGGGTTTACCGTGCCGAGTTGTTTGAAAAGTGCGTTCCAGGGCGCTTTGCGCTTGCGCCGCTACTGCATCAGGCCATCGCTGCCGGCACCGTCAGTGGCGAAATGTATAGCGGGCGCTGGATGGACGTCGGCAGTCCGGTAAATCTTCGCGCAGCACAAGCCAAGGCAGAGGAACTGATCAAGTCAGGCTCCTGATCTGTAACCACTGCCGATCTTCGCTTAAAGGCCCGCCCGCTCCCAGTCATTGACCTCTTCGGTCTAAATTACAGATCACCCCGATCATCGAGCTGATCTACCTCAAGGTCTTCGCCAATTTCTACTTCATCGCTGATTTTTTCGTGCGGTTGCAAAAGGTTGATTGCTGCCCCGACGAAATCACTGCCACTAATGATTCCAACCAGTTGCCCCTCATCGATCACCGACAGACAACCCTACTTTATGGCCTTGGGGCACCTGTGCTGTCTGTCTGAGGCTCGAGCCTGGGGTGGTGGTGCACGCCTCGGTGAGGGTGATCTGCTCGAGAGCCAGCTGCGCCGCTTCAGGCTTAAGAGATTGGTCAAGGCTGTCATCAAAAAATGAATGCATTGCGCAGACCACATCATGTTGGGGCGCTAGGCCAAGCAGCTGCTGGTCATCAGCAGCCATGAGTACATGACCAATATTTTCCACTGCCATCTGCCGCTGGGCATCGCCCATGCGTATCCCGCTCGCTCGGCGCGAACGGCTTTTCTAGCATGATTTGGTCAACGGTAATGACGGGTGAGTTACAGAGCGGCTATGGTGTCAGCCATGTCAGGCAAAGAAGATATCGTTTGATTAGGCATCATCAAGAAATCATTGGGTTCTACAGGCGCTGATCACGACCCCGGCGTTTGCCTGAGAGCCTGTGACAGAATCGCCTGCACCCGGTCAGCGGCTTGGGCTACTGTGAGCGAAACTCCCTGCTTTTCCAGGCTCGTTACTGCAAGATCGACGAAACCGCACGGGTTGATTCGGCTGAAGGGCTTAAGATCCAGATCAACGTTAAGGCTGAATCCATGATAGCAACATCCTGAACGTACTCGAAGTCCGAGCGCCGCGATTTTCTCCCCGGCGATGTAGACCCCGGGAGCACCAGGCTGTGTTGCCGCATTGAGCCCCAGATCCGCCAGTAACGTAACCAGCGACTTCTCGATGACATTGATCAGTTGGCGCACCCCGAGCCCTCGGCGGCGAATATCGAGCAACAGATAGGCAACCAACTGCCCTGGACCATGATAGGTGATCTGGCCGCCGCGGTCCGAATGAACCAGGGGGATATCGCTGGAATCACCGGTCGGCCGATCCTTGCAGCTTACCCCTTGGGTATAGATCGAATAATGTTCCAGCAACCAGATCTGATCCGATGAACTTTCAGTACGGGAATCGGTTAGTGAACGCATCGCCCGCAGCGTGTCGCTGTAGTCGCGCAATCCCAGGCGATGAAATTCCAGGCAATTCACATTCCAAGGACCACGTCCATCAATCTTGGAATGTCACAGCGTGACCAGTACGTCACTCTCGCTGTTGAGGTCAAGGTAAATCGCGTCCAATTGCTGACGGCTCGTCGCCTCGATAGTGCAATTGACCGATACATAACTTGCGCCGCTACTTTCGCGTGTACTGACATCCAGTATAACCGCGCCATCGAGGTGACGGCTCACCACCTTAGAGACCAGAGTGTCAAATCCTTCGCTCTTCCGTCCCATCACCTTGATCTGGAAACGACAGGGAAAGCTGAACAGTTCCACCTCTTCTGCGAGGTTTTGATCTGAACGACCCGACATCAGTGAAACCATAAACGAACCACATCAGCCATGCGGTTGAACCATGTCCCCTCGGCGACAGCGTGCAAGGTCACCAGCGGGCGCGACAACAAGTCAGCCCCGTCCATTTGGACTGTGAGTGTTCCCAGTAACTGACCCGCTTCCAGCGGTGCCACCACAGGGTCTGTCAATTGGACAGTTGCCTGCAAACTCTTACCGGCCCCCTTGGGCAGCACCAGATCGATTGGATCAGCCAGCCCCACCTCAACTGAGGTTACTGCGCCCTTGAATACTCTTGCATCCACAATCTTGTGCTTTGCCAGGTAAAGGTCATGGCGCTCGTAGGCGGCAAAACCAAAGCGCAACAGCGAATAAACAGCATCGGCACGCTCCCTGTTACCCTCGGCACCCATTACTGAACCGATCAGGCGCATCCCGTCACGGTGTGCTGAGCCAATCAGACAATAGCCAGCCGACCGGGTATACCCGGTCTTGATGCCGTCGATCGAGTCATCCCTGCCTAACAGGGGATTGCGGTTCTTTTGGGTAATATCGTTCCAGGTAAAGTCTCTGATGGCGTACCGTGCATAATGCTCCGGCTGATCGCGGATAATCACCTGAGCCAGGAGAGTGAGGTCATAGGCCGTACTGAAATGATCTGGGTGTGGCATGCCGGAACTGTTTGTAAAATGGCTGTTAGTCATACCCAGTTCGGCAGCGACCTGATTCATAAGATCGGCAAACCCGACCTCACTACCGGCGACGTACTCAGCCAACGCCACTGCGGCATCGTTGCCTGACTGAACAATGAGTCCCATTAACAGATCATCAATCCGGACCTTGTCTCCTGCCTCGATAAACATACGTGAGCCTTTCGATCGCCAGGCTTTCTCACTCACCACCACTTCGTCTTCTGGGCTGACGCTGCCACGTTGGATTTCGCGAAAAACGATAAACGCGGTCAGCAACTTGGTCAGACTAGCCGGCTCAACCGGCTTGTTCGGATTACTGCCTGCAAGCATCGCACCAGTTGCAGCATCCATCAGTACCCAGGAGGAAGCCTGAAGTTTGGGTGGCAAAATGGTTGATCGCATCTTGCCTGCCAGATCCGATTCGATCTCGCTGTGAACTGCCGGTGACACGGTTACCAGGGCCAGGCACAATGCGCCCCAGCCAATACCCCTCGTCCATCTTTGAACCATATTCAACAACACTCCTTCACCACTTTAGGCTCGATACCTGTTACGTTTATGACAATACCACGCTGAGTGCTCACCGCCGCTGAGCCGTGTATTGGGCCTACCTGGACTCGATGATACAGGTTCTGTCCGATCTGGACGGTGACAACTCGGATGTCGGTTACCCCGGCCCCAGCCAAATCAGCCTTGAGCCGATGCGCGTTAGTAGCTAATCGGAAACTTCCGGCCTGAAGGAAAAATACAGCTTCAGGACGATCAAGGGCTATGGACTGGACCGGCGCCTTAGCTGGCACCGGGCCATCGACAACTTCAATCCTGACTTTGGCAGTTCCGGTCGCCACAACACCAAGTTTTTGCGCTGCCATGTATGACAAATCCAGAATGCGCCCGCCCAGGAAGGGGCCGCGGTCGTTCACTCGGACCACGACCTCATGGCCATTAGCGAGATTACGCACCTGTAAGTAAGTGGGCAGTGGCAGAGTCTTATGTGCCGCTGTCATGCCATACATATCATAGACATCTCCATTGGAAGTTGTACGACCATGAAATTTTCGACCGTACCACGACGCTTCCCCAGTCTCTACATGGCCCACCGATACCTTTCGTATCGGCACATAGGTCACGCCATATACCTCGTAAGGTGAATTACCGATCCTGCTGAGCGGTTCGGACTTAGGCACAGCATTGGCGACACTGGCGGGATTCGGGCCGCCATCAGGCGGTCCATCATCTTCAAAGTAGGCGCCGGACGGTTTATCTCGGAAGAAACTGCAACCGGGCAACAGGCACACCAATAAGACGTACAGCGCAATCGAGCGCCCGCAAGACTTCATTCAATTCCTGATCGCCACCGCGACCTGCTCTGCCAGCTCAAAAACCGACATCCCATAATTCTGGCTGTGGTTATAGCGGGTTATCACAAAAAAGTTGTGGTGCCCGAGGCGATAAGCGGTGCCCATCTTGCCATCAAACTGCATCACACCCAGTTTGTCGCCACTGCCTGTCGATACTGGCACGCCCAGAGCGCTAACTTTGGCAACCGGCGTTTGTGCTTTTAGACCACGAGTTGTCATTGCCTGCAATTCATCAGGGGGGTCAATGACTCGAGTGACAATAGGCTCGCCAGGGCGCCAACGATGCTGTGCCAGGTAATTCGCCACACTACCTATTGCATCGGTAACACTGTGGATCAGATCTGCTCGTCCGTCACCATCAAAATCAACGGCATACTTGCGATAACTGCTGGGCATAAACTGAGGGACCCCCATGGCGCCAGCGTAGGAGCCCTTGACCGATAGCGGGTCCAGCCCTTGCTCCGAGACCAAGTGCAGGAAATGTTCCAGTTCAGAGGAAAAGAACTTGCTGCGCCGCGGGTATTCCATGGAGAGCGTTACCAGGCTATCCAGTACACGCAAATTGCCCAGCACCTTACCGTAGCGGGTTTCGATACCAATGATCGCTACGATAATCTCAGTGGGCACTCCGTATTGCTGTTCGGCGCGAGCGAGGGCCGCTGCATGGTGTTTCATGAACTGAACCCCACCGCTGATGGAGGCAGAGTTAACAAACAGTGACTGGTAACGGTGCCAGGGTAATCGCTCTGCCGGCCGATTCATCGCATTGATGATTTTCGACTTGATCGCAGCATCCCGAAACCAGTCTTTGATCTGCTCGCCATTGAGCCCGGGTGTCCCGGCCATGCGATTGGCTAATTCCACAAGGCGCGGATACTGATCAAGGGAGACAGCCATCGCCGGTGCCACCACTGCTGCTAATACGACTAGTACACAAACCTGCGCTAGTCGTTCTATATTCGCATAGCCCCAAATTATCTTCATGCCATTAACCTACGCCTGGCGTGAAGGCCCATGATAATTCCAAATGCTGCCATCAGTGTAAGCATCGATGTACCTCCGTAGCTGATCAGTGGAAGTGGCACCCCCACGATAGGAAGGATACCTGAGACCATACCGAGATTGACAAAAACATAAAAAAAGAAAGTCAGTGCCAAACTGCCGATCAATAATCGTGAGAAAGTCCCCCGCGTATGGTACGCCATCACCAGGCAACGACCCACTACAAAAAGATAAAGCAACAGCAGCATAAGCACTCCGATTAAACCAAACTCCTCCGCGAAAACAGCGAAGATGAAATCGGTGCTGCGCTCGGGAATAAATTCGAGGTGCGACTGACTGCCCGCTAACCAACCTTTGCCGGATATACCCGCCGAGCCAATTGCAATCTGCGACTGGATGGCCTGGTAACCACTACCCATGGGATCAGCCCAAGGATCAAACAGCGTCAGAATCCGCTGGCGCTGGTACTCCTGCAAGCGAAACCATAGATAGGGGGCCACTGCAGTCACTGCGGCCAACATCATGAGTACATGCTGCCAACGGATACCGGCCAAGAAAAGCACAAAAAGCCCGGACACCACAAGCATGATAGCCGTGCCCAGATCAGGCTGTACCACGACAAGACTCGCCGGAATCAGGGTCAGCGCCAACGCAAGCAGCACGATAGCAAACCTGGGCGGCACTTGGCTGCGGGTTAGCAACCAGGCCACGACCATCGGTACTCCCAGTTTCATCAGTTCCGAGGGTTGAAATCGGACCAAACCGAGATCGAGCCAGCGTTGAGCTCCCTTGCCTGCAGCGCCCATAACCAGCACGGCCACCAGCAGGATTACACCCACGGCAAAAAGGTGAGGGGAAAAACGCCGCAGATTCTCAGGAGATACCTGGGCCACCGCCACCATGACTACCAACGAGATACCAAGCCGAAGCCCCTGGCGGGCCATAACACTCCAGTTCTCGCCCGAAGCACTGAAAATTACAACCAATCCCAAAGCGCTCAAGACCAGTAGGCCAATCAGCAGTGGGCCATCCAGATGTAATCGCCTACCCGAAAACACCGAATGCCCCAGTCAAAGCTGCCCGGTGCAAGCGTTTGAGAAAAAAGTAATCCATCACCTTGCGCGCGATCGGAGCGGCCACCGCTGCACCGCTACCTCCATTTTCTACCACGACGGCGATGGCGATCTTCGGATGATCGACAGGCGCAAAAGCGATGAACAGAGCGTGATCACGCAGTGTTTCACGCAAAGATTTTGCATCGTATTCGCCATCCTGAGCAATGCTGACTACCTGTGCAGTGCCGGTCTTTCCGGCCATGCGATAAGCACTGCGCCGCCCACTGGCTCGTGCCGTACCACGGCGCCCGTGCATAACCGCCGTCATTGAGCGGATAACCCACTCGATATCCTTCTCGTTAATGGCCAGTGCCGGCGCCTCTGATAAAGCATCGACCTGCGTCTCTTGCGCTTGGCCCGTGAGCGGGTTCTCCTGACGACGCAACAGGGTTGGCTTGACCAGTCGACCGCGACTAGCCAGCATCGCGCTAGCGCGGGCTAGCTGTAAGGGAGTCGTCAGCAGAAATCCCTGGCCGATCGCGGTGATAACATCCTCACCAGGATACCAAGGTTCCTGGCGCGTGGCCCGCTTCCATTCGGCGGTGGGAACGAGACCGGAAGGCTCACTCGGTAAATCCACCCCGCTTTGCTTGCCAAATCCAAAACTAAAGAGATACGAAGCCATCTTGTCTATGCCAAGACGGGCTCCCGTCTGGTAGAAGTAAGTATCACAGGATTGCTCGATAGCATCGTGCAGATTGACGCTGCCGTGCCCAGTACGTTTCCAGCAACGGTACTTACGAGTACTATCCGGCAGCATGAACCAGCCTGGGCAAAACACCCTTTCCTGTGGGTTCACCCCGGCGTCCATAGTGGCCAAAGCCATAATAGGTTTGATCGTCGATCCGGGAGAATAGCGTCCATACAGGGCGCGGTTCAGTAGTGGCTTGTCGGCCAACTGGATTAAGGCCTGGTAGGTCTCCCGACTGATGCCATCAACGAAAAGGTTGGGGTCATAAGCCGGGGCACTGACCATCGCCAATATCTCACCCGAACCCGGATCCATCGCGACAACGGCGCCACGGCGATTGCCCAGCGCCTCCCGAGCTATTCGTTGCAGACCAACATCGAGGCTGAGGTATAGATTCTGCCCTGGTATCGCACTCTCCCGGTTGATAGTTCGTAGCGTGCGGCCATGGGCATCAATCTCGACCTGCTCGAACCCAGAACGCCCGAGGAGCAAGCTCTCGTAATAACTCTCGATACCCAACTTTCCGGTATGAGATACGCCCTGATACGCAGCGGAGTCCAGGCGCGCCTCGTCCTGCTCACTGATACGCCCCACGTAACCAAGCACATGCCCAGTCAGATCAGCCAGCGGATAATCGCGGTGCAACATGGCCTCAAGCGTCACACCAGAAAAACGGTATTCGTTAACTGCAAAACGTGCAGCTTCAACGTCATCCAACTTCGACTTCAGCAGGTGTTTCTCAAAACTTGGCCGGCGTCTAAGGTTTTTCTTGAATACTGCAATGTCATCCTCTTCAAGATCGACCAGTTTGCCTACCTCGTGTAACAGCAAATCCATATCGCCAACTTTTTCCGGTATTACCTGCAGGGTGTAGACTGCGGTGTTTCGAGCCAAGACAACGCCGTTACGATCCAGGATAAGCCCGCGTACAGGCGGTAGAGCCTGCAGGCGGATATGATTTTCCAGTGACAGAGTCTGGTAACGACTGTAGTCGGAGACCTGTAACACGTAAAGCCGCGACAAAAGCAATGCAGAAAGCGCCAGCGCCAACAACCCGGCCAGTCGTAGCCGACTCCTGATAACACTCGCCTCCATAGGTTGCCGGTTAAAAGACTGGGTCGCCGCCATGCCTAGCCCCTCAGTGGCCGAGCCGCGCAAGGTGACGGGCGCGACGCAAGATCCAGTAAACCACGGGCCATACCAGAGCGCCTACCACCACAGCGGTCCAGCGTTGCAACCCGGTCAGGTCGCCACTAACAATAAAATCGATGAGTGTCAGTATCAGCGCCTCAATGCCGAGCAATCCCAGTACGACAATTGTCTGCTGCCACAAAGGATAGGTCCGCACCCTAAGTGCCAGAACACGGGCCAGATACACCAGCACAGCCTTGCTGAGAGCATAGGCACCAGGCAAGCCGAAGCTCACAATGTCGACTACCAGCCCAACCGACCACGCCATTCCAACCATCATTCGTGCCGGCAAAGCAAAAGTCCAGTAAATCAGGACAAGAGATACCCAGTCTGGCAAAAACCCTCGCAGGGGCTCTTCGCTCGGCAGCGCAAAAAATACCAGGGCAACAATCCCCGTCGCAATCGGAACCCACGTACGGCGTTGCATTGTATTGACGCTAATCAACCAACTCACCTTCTGAGTCGAGCAAGTCACTCGCCACCGGCTGATCTAGCGCCGACAGCCAGAGCAATAAGACTTCACGCTCGCTTCCAAGATACGAGGTCGGTTCAGCGGCAACATTCATAAATGATTCGCTGAGATTCCGTTCCACTGCGGTGACCAGAGCAACCGGGTATCCGGCAGGATAGCGGCCAGCCAGTCCGGAGGTTACCAGCAGGTCCCCAGTGCGAATATCAGAATTACGATCCAGATACAGTACGCGCAAAGGTCGGTTACGCCCCCCGCCGTAAATCACCGCCCGTAAACTGGTGCGAGCAACCTGGACAGATATTCCCTGATTCTCACGGGTCACCAGGCTAACCGTGCTTCGAAACATTCCCGGTCGTGTGACCTGGCCAACAATTCCACCGGCATCAACCACGGGCTGGCCCTGAAAAACGCCATCTGCGCTACCCTTGTTGATTAGTACTGCTTGGCCTTTCGGATCCGGATTGACTGCAACCAGTGCCGCAAGCGTCACTTTTTCTGCCGTTGCCGGCACCGCAGAAAGCAGCCGACGCAACCGGATGTTCTCGCTCTCCAGAAACTCGAAGCGATGCAGACGGGCCTGTAAAATGAGGTTGTGTTCGCGAAGCGCTGCATAGTTGCGGCGCAACTGATCTGTAGGCTCTAACTTACCCTGCATCCTCTCGAGTACGGTACTGGGCAAGGAAGCCAGAAAATGCACTGGCACCCCAATAACAGCTGCGAACTGGAATATCTGGCGAACCACCGGACTATAGTGGTCGGCAGTAATCAGCCCAGCCGACAGCAATACATAAAGACTGAGCCCTCGAATCGCACTACTCCTGGTTCGATTCACCGGGTAGGGCCCAGAAAAGACTCTGAACGTTCAGAGCCACGAGGACAGTGTATCCAGCACGACGGTGCAGACACGCTGTAACAGCCTATTCGTGGGTAAAGACGTCACCCAGCGCGCTCATCTCCTCCAGCGCCCTGCCGCAACCTCGGGCGACACAGGTCAGCGGATCATCGGCAACCACTACCGGCAATCCAGTCTCCTGCATAAGACGCCTGTCCATATCGCGGATCAATGCGCCGCCGCCAGCAATCACCATACCCCTGTCACCAATATCAGCCGCAAGTTCCGGTGGCGTATTTTCCAATGTCTCGCGGATCACGCGCACGATCTGGCGCAGCGAGTCACTGATCGCATCGTAAACTTCATCGCTGCCAATAGTCAGGCTATGTGACATCCCTTCTGCAATGTCCCGGCCTTTGACTTCCATCTCGCGGTGATCGGATTCTTCCCAGGCAGTGCCAATCGCTTTTTTGACCCGCTCGGCAGTAGCCTCTCCGATAAGCAAACCATGGCGTCGACGGACGTAGTTGATGATCGCCTCATCAAAGGTATCTCCCGCGACCCGGATCGAGGTGGCATAGACAATGCCGCCCAGTGAAAGCACAGCAACCTCAGTAGTACCGCCCCCAATATCCACAACCAGGGAGCCAGTCGGCTCAGCTACGGGGAGCGATGCGCCGATTGCCATTGCCATCGGTTCCTCAATCAGAAACACCTCCCGTGCTCCGGATGTGATCGCCGACTCGCGTATCGCGCGTCGCTCCACCTGGTTTGAGCCACCGGGTACGCAGATCACGATCCTTGGAGAAGAGAAAAAGTGGTTCTGCTGGACCTTGCGGATGAAGTATTTGAGCATAACTTCGGCAACAGTAAAGTCGGCAATCACGCCCTCCTTCAGTGGCCGGATCGCCTGTATGTTGCCTGGTGTTCGTCCCAGCATCATCTTGGCTTCCTGCCCCACAGCCAGTACCGTCTTTTCCGGGGCCAGGGAGCCAGTTCGGATTGCCACCACAGACGGCTCATTCAGGATCACGCCTCGATCAGGAACATAGACCAAGGTATTTGCAGTGCCAAGATCCACGGCCAAATCGTTTGAGAACAGGCCCAGAAAACGCTTGAGTATCATGAGTCGCCTTGGGAGAAAAAGAAGTTTTTGCGCGCGTAATTTAACACAGGGTGTCAGGATAAGCCCGGATCACTGGGATATAATCGGTCATCTATCATTCTTGTATATTAAATTCACAGTGTCCATCTCTAAAAAAGACGTCGAGCATGTCGCTCACCTCGCCCGGATCCGGGTCGCTCCGGATGAACTGACCCGCTATCAGGAGGGACTGGCCAATATTCTTGAGCTGATGGCCCAAATGCAGGACTGTAATACCGATGGGGTTGAGCCGATGGCCCATCCCCAGGATATCGCCCTGCGACTCCGGGAAGATCGCGTAACCGAGATAAACGAGCGATCTTCTTTTCAAAAAGGAGCGCCGCTGGTTGAAGACGGCCTATATTTAGTACCGCGGGTAATTGAGTAGCGCCTAGCTGTTAGCCACTTGACTGCCAACCCTTCTAACACCTAAAAACCTGCTCTCGTCATGCCCCACCGGCACAGCCTGACCACCTTGCGCGATATGCTGCGCCAGCGCGAGATAAGCAGCTCTGAGCTGACGCGACATTTTCTCGACCGCATCGCCCGTTATGACGACCTCAATGCCTTCATAACGGTGCAAGAGGAAACTGCCATGGCCAGCGCACAACGGGCAGACAAGCACCTCTCTAACGGAGAGTATGGACCCCTCACTGGCGTGCCAATTGCACACAAGGATATTTTCTGTACCCGCGACATATTGACCACCTGTGGCTCAAAAATGCTGCGCAACTTTATCGCCCCGTATGATGCGACGGTTGTTGAGCGTCTGGCTGATGCTGGAAGCGTGCTCACCGGCAAAACCAATATGGATGAGTTCGCTATGGGATCATCCAACGAGACCTCGTATTTTGGCCCGGTTCGTAACCCCTGGAACCGCGAGCGCGTTCCCGGTGGCAGCTCTGGAGGTTCAGCGGCGGCCGTCGCCGCACGGCTGGTGCCTGGGGCAACTGGAACCGACACTGGAGGTTCGATCCGCCAGCCCGCGGCTTTTTGCGGATTAACCGGACTCAAACCAAGTTACGGTCGAGTATCCCGTTACGGCATGATCGCATTCGCCTCCTCACTCGATCAAGGTGGTCCACTGGCACGATCAGCCATGGACGCGGCACTACTGTTGAAATGTATGGCAGGTTTTGATCGGCGTGACTCAACATCAATGGCTCACGATACAGCCGACATTGATGGAGCCCTCAAGATCAATCTTCGTGGACTTCGCATCGGACTCCCGACAGAGTTTTTTGATGACTCGGTCAACCCGACCGTATTGACCCGGGTGCGTGAAGCGCTGGCAGTCTTTGAGGAGCTAGGTGCAAGCCTGGTCGATATCGCACTACCCAACAGTCGTGCCGGAATCCCCTGCTACTACGTGATTGCGCCAGCTGAAGCCTCATCCAACCTTTCCCGCTTCGACGGGGTGCGTTTTGGGCACCGCTCGGAGCAGGCGACCAACTTGCAGGAGCTGTACGAATATTCCCGCGCCGAAGGCTTTGGTGAAGAAGTCAAGCGACGAATCCTGATTGGCACATATGCCCTGTCTGCAGGCTACTATGATGCCTACTATCTTAAGGCGCAGAGGATTCGACGGCTAATCGCACAGGATTTCTCTAAAGCATTCGAACAATGCGACATCATTGCTGGGCCAACCGCGCCGACCACCGCCTTTGGCTTGGGCGAAAAAACCCAGGATCCGGTTGCGATGTACCTCAATGACATCTTTACCAACACCGTTAACCTGGCTGGCCTGCCAGGGCTTTCTATCCCCGCGGGCCCGGACGACAGCGGCTTGCCGGTGGGGATGCAGCTGATCGGGCAATTTATGGACGAAGGCCGACTGCTGGGCGCAGCGCACCGCTTCCAACAGGTCACTGACTGGCATCAGCGCGCGCCTGAAGGGTTCTGAATATGACCTGGGAAATCGTTATCGGCCTGGAAGTCCATGCCCAGTTGATGACCCACAGCAAAATTTTCTCGGGGGCATCGACTGCCTACGGTGCTCAACCCAATACCCAGGCCTGCGCCGTCGACGTCGGCCTGCCCGGCGTACTTCCGGTAATGAACCGTGAAGCGGCGCTGATGGCAGCCCGCTTTGGCCTCGCCGTTGGCGCTACGATCAATCGGGTTTCAGTCTTTGCGCGCAAGAACTATTTTTACCCTGACCTGCCCAAGGGCTACCAGATCAGTCAGTTTGAGATTCCCGTCGTCAGTGGAGGAACTCTGGAGATTCATACTCCCGAGGGAGAAAAAACTATCCGGATTACCCGCGCTCACCTTGAAGAAGATGCCGGTAAGTCACTGCATGAACAATTCCACGGCATGACCGGTATCGACCTGAATCGTGCTGGCACACCACTGCTGGAGATCGTCTCTGAACCCGATATGCGCTCGCCTGCCGAAGCGGTGGCTTATCTTCGCAAACTGCACTCGCTGGTACGCACTTTGGAGATTTGCGATGGCAATATGCAAGAAGGCTCTTTTCGCTGCGATGCCAACATCTCAATCCGCCGCCACGGTGACAAGACTTTAGGTACACGTACTGAATTGAAGAATATCAATTCTTTTCGCTTTGTTGAGCGCGCCCTGCACCACGAGATCGAACGCCAGATCGCAGTGGTTGAGGACGGTGGCGATATCATCCAGGAAACCCGTCTGTACGACCCCGAGCGCGATCAGACCCGCTCGATGCGCAGCAAGGAAGAGGCTCACGATTACCGGTATTTTCCTGACCCTGACCTGCCGCCGCTGGTGATCAGCGAAGCTGATCTGGAGCAATTGCGCGACGAACTTCCCGAATTGCCTGATGCGCGGCTTGCGCGCTTTATTAGCGACTATGACCTGGGCGCAGATGAAGCAGTGCAGTTGACTTCGCAAAAGGAGATTGCTGATTACTATGAAAATGCGGTAACAAAAGCGGATGGTGAAACACGCCTGACCGCCAACTGGATCAACGGTGAACTCATGGCCTGGCTCAACCGGTGTAATACGGCGTTCACCGATAGTCCAGTTAGCCCAACGATGCTGGGGCAATTGGTGAAACGCATACAGGATAAGACTATCTCGGGCAAGATCGCGAAAGAAGTCTTTCAAGCCATGTGGAATGGCGAAGGAAGCGCAGACGATGTTATCGCGAGTCGGAGCCTCACCCAAATTACTGACAGCAGTGCCATCGAACAGGTCGTCAGCGATGTCATTGCCCGCTTTCCCGACCAATCCGAACAGATCCGCGCAGGACAGGAAAAAGTAATCGGTTTCCTGGTGGGACAAGTAATGAAAGCGACCTCGGGTAAAGCCAACCCGCAGGCGGTGAACGATATCCTGAAGAAACAGTTGCTGAACTAAATGCCGGAAAAAGAGGCAAGTCGGTGTCAACAGAGGGACAAAATTTTACCGCTGTGTATAACTTGCAGTACAGCCCCAGAATAATCGGGTAAAGTAACCCAACTGCCCTAGTAGACAGAACCGAAGATGATGACAGTACGCCCGTTCACCCTTTTGTTAGTCGTCGCGCTGACTACGACCCTGCTGAGCGCCTGTGGCGGCAGCAGCAGCGGGGGTGTTTATAACCAGGCATTCAATATATCCGGCCAGTGGACAGGCGCCATGAGCGACAGCACCGGTGCTGCCAGGCTTGTGAGCATGACACTCTCTGATGGCGGGGGCACTGTCACTGGCACGATAAGCGTTACCGGCCATGCCTGCATCTCTGGTGGAAACCTGACCGGCACGGCGGTACAGGCCCCAGCCAACACCACAGGTGACAACCCGCTGACAGCTGACCAAGAAAACAGTAACGGCGGCACTGCCAGTCTGTCAGTCACCTCAGGGCAAGCCACTGGGGGCGTCAGTACTGTAACAGTCAGTGCCCCAGGTGCAGGCTACACCTCTAGCCCGGCCGTGAGCTTCAGCGAGCCACCCAGCGGGGGTAGCCGTGCAGAAGGCACAGCTGTGATCGGTAGCGCCGGCAGAGTCGTTTCCATTACGGTAGCTGAAGGGGGAAGTGGCTACACACAAGATACTGAAGTCATCATAGCCTCACCCAATTTAGCGGGTGGGGTACAAGCAACAGCTACAGCAACCATCGCGAGTGGCGAGATCGTAGGCTTCGTGATCACTAATCCGGGCAGTGGGTACACGATTGTCCCTGGCGTTACCATCATTGATCAAGAAACACAGGGGGTCTCTTCGATAAGCGTAACCCTTGGCGGCAGTGGCTACACTTCAGCCACAGCAGTTACCGTATCGCCCCCAGAAATCAGCACGGGTATCCAGGCAACAGCAAAACCGATCATTGCCAGTGGAGTAATCACCAGGTTTACCATCGTCACTGCCGGAAGCGGCTACACCACGGTACCGGATGTCACGATAACAGATGCGGGTGGGGGATCAGGAGCTGATGGCCTTGCAGTATTGAGTACTTTCTCAGGTGGGTCTGGTGCTGTAGCAACGGCTGTTCTCAATGAATCTGACGCCGGACAGGTTACCGGTGTGGTCATTACTGACCCAGGTTCAGGTTATATCACTGCGCCGACAGTTTCACTCTCCGGCGGTGGAGGATCCGGAGCCATCGCGACGGCAACGATTGATGCCGCAACGGTAACCGACAGTGTTACCTTCACCTTGACCGGCTCCTCCTCCAGTCTGGCCGGAAACTACAGCGGGGTGTGGAAAAGTACGACCACCAGTTGCGCATCCCAGACCCAGGGCACTATCACCCTGTCGCGACTCTAAGACCCGTCAATCAACGGACTCAACCCGTCACTCGATCTCGTACGTAAACCGGCACCGCCTCATGCCAGGCACCGCTAACCCCCTGGGCCAGCAACCGCCGGGCAATGGTAGCTACATCCAGAGCATGCGGCAATCGCTGCACTAACCATGGCATTGGCCTGTCGCCCATAAACACATCCGAATACCGATCCCAACCGCTCCCAACACCAGTACATCCGGAAATATGTACAGCTACCTCTCGGGGTTCACTAACACAGGGCATCTCATCCCACCGCCAATGACCCGGAGCTTCTGGATCTGACTCCAGGCGGGCCCAGTACACCTGATCCATACGGGCATCAATAGCGGCCAAAACACTATTGCAGTCAGGCTGCTCTCTTCTTGCGCCCTCGGCAAGGGTCATCAACGAAGAAACTGCGAGCAGTGGTTTTTCCAGCCCCAGTGCCAGCCCCTGCGCGACACCAGCACCAATGCGAATGCCAGTGAAGGAGCCCGGCCCCGCATCATAGGCCAGCGCGTCCAGCGCCGAACGCTCAAGCCGTGCTTCTGCCAGCACGGCCTCAACCATGCCTAACAGCGTACGAGAGTGTCCCTGAGGGTCCACAGCGTAGCGCTCGAATGATTTATCGCCGGCGAGGCAGGCAGCCGAACAACCTTCGGTCGCCGTATCCACGGCTAACAGATTGACCGAAGGTGCCCCCTGTGGGGACTTACTCATAAGCGCTCGATGCAACGGGCCAGAGCATCAGGCCACTCGGGTAGGGTTACCCCGAAAACCTCTTGCAGGCGGTCGCAGCAGAGCACCGAGTAAGCCGGTCGCGGTGCGGGCGTCGGATACTCGTCAGTAGAGATAGCAACGAGTTCCACATCATCATAGCCCGCCAGATCAAAAATCCGTTCGGCAAAGCCGTGCCAACTGGTAACCCCGGCGTTGGTCGCGTGGAAAATGCCGTAGATATCGTCTCGCCCCTGCGCCAGCGCCTCGACCACGGCAACACTGGCCTGAGCCAGATCCCAGGCATAGGTAGGGGAGCCCATCTGGTCACCCACGACGCGCACCGGTTTGCCTTCGGCAGCCAGGCGCAGCATGGTTTTGACGAAGTTATGGCCCACATGAGAGTAAAGCCACGCGGTGCGCAGGATGACATGTTGGTCGGTCGCTTGTGCTACCGCCTGCTCACCGGCGAGTTTGCCCCTCCCGTATACGCTTCGCGGGCTGACCGGTGCACTCTCGCGGTACGGAGTTGACGCGCTGCCATCAAAGACATAGTCCGTTGAATAATGCACCAGCGGAATCTTGGCACCGGCACAAGCGGCCGCCATGGCGCCGGGCGCCCGGGCGTTGATCGCATCTGCAAGATTCGGCTCAGTTTCAGCCTTATCGACCGCGGTGTATGCCGCTGCATTAATCACCAGATCGGGCGCATGCTCGTGCACGTGGGCAAACACCGAGTCTGGCTTGGAGAGGTCGATCTCGGGTTGATCAAGAAAGATGGTTTCGTGCAGTGGCCCCAACAATTCGGCCAACGCAGTCCCTAGTTGGCCTACCCGGCCGAACACCAGAATTCGCATCTCAGGCCCGGGTCACAAGATCGGGCAGTTGTGCCAGGCGTGGCGCGGCATTGTCCTTATTGGACAAAATTGGATTCGCGATCGGCCAGTCAATGCCGATATCCGGATCACTCCAAAGCACTGCTGCATCATCAGATGGCTCATACAATGCAGTGCACTTATACGCCATCTCTGAGACCTCGCTTAATACACAAAAGCCATGAGCAAAACCCGGTGGCACATAAAGTTGTTTGTGATTCTGGGCGGAGAGTATCAACCCGAACCATTGGCCAAAATGTGGTGAATCCCGGCGGATATCCACCGCCACATCGAAAATCTCGCCAACGAGTGCACGGACCAGTTTGCCCTGCCAGGCAGGGTACTGATAATGCAGTCCACGAAGCACGCCCTGAGTCGAGCGTGAATGATTATCTTGTACAAAATGACTCGGCAAGCCCGCCTTTGCAAAATCCCGGGCATTGAAACTCTCCAAGAAAAACCCCCGCTCATCATCAAATACGCGAGGCTCTATAACCACTACGTCGGGCAATGTGGTTTCGGTAACCGTGATCAAGAAGAATTCCTATGAAAAGCCATCAGGTGCAAAGAGGCTGTTTAGGATAACTGAATTAGGCCAGACTTGCGTACCCGACGCGCTTTATCGTCAGGCAATACAGCGATCAGACGATCGCCAACCAATGCCTTAAAGGTGCTTGTCAGGTGACGATGTCGTTGAAAAAGCTCTTCAACCTGTCAGACCAGGAGCTTTCCCGCGGCGTGTGACGCTCGCCGCCCTCCTTCAGCGCCCGATCGAATTCGCGCAAAATATCTTTTTGTTTGCGACTGAGATTCACAGGGATTTCCAGTTTAATCTTGCAGTAAAGATCGCCCACCTCACCAGAACGCACGTTGCGGACACCCTTGCTGCGCAGCCGGAAAACCCGCTCAGACTGGCTTTCTGGCGGAATCTTTAACTGGGCACGGCCATTTAAAGTAGGGATTTCGATTTCGCCGCCGAGCGCTGACATAGCGACACTGACAGGCATCTCGCAGTAGAGGTTGTCGCCATCACGCGAGAAAATCGGATGCTGGCGGATCCGGATCTGTACATACAAGTCGCCGGAGTTGCCGGTCGTGCTGCCCTGGCCTTCGCCGGCGAGGCGGATCTGGTCACCATCATCGACCCCTGCCGGTACCTTAACCTGCAGGGTCTTGGTCTTTTGCACGGTGCCATTGCCCTGGCAATCACTGCACGGTGAACTGATCACCGTGCCTCTCCCGCGACAATCTGGACAAGTCTGCTGGATAGAGAAAAAACCCTGCTGCATACGAACTTGGCCCTGCCCAGCACAAGTGGAGCAAGGACTGGGTGTGGTGCCCGGCCGAGCCCCTGATCCGCTACAGGTCTCACAACGCACTTGCGAGGGAACGCGAATACGGGATTCCGTCCCGTGGACAGCATCTTCCAGCGACAACTCCAGAGCGTATTGCATATCTGCACCACGGCCTGTACCACGACGCCGGCCACCACCGCCGCCGCCGCCGAAGATATCGCCGAAGATATCGCCGAAAACATCGCCAAAACCCGCAGCGCCTGCACCACCCGTGCCCACTGAGGAGTCAACTCCGGCATGGCCAAACTGATCGTAAGCCGATCGCTTCTGCGCATCCGAAAGCATTTCGTACGCTTCTTTGGCTTCTTTGAAATGTTTCTCCGCCGAAGCATCGTCACTGTTTCGGTCGGGGTGATATTTCATGGCAAGGCGGCGGTATGCTTTTTTCAGCTCCGCGTCCGAGGCTGTACGATCAACCCCAAGTACCTCGTAATAATCCCGTTTTGCCATGACTTAACCTGCTATCTACCTAGCCATTAACGCGCAAAAGCCGGTCCTGAAACACCGGCTTTTGCACTACCCTGAAATACACCGGGCGCCCCTGCATTGACGCCCACAAGACGCTAGTTTAATCGTCTTTCTTTTCCTTGACCTCTTCAAACTCAGCATCAACAACATCGTCCCCTCCCGGCGTACCCGCATCGGTGTCAGACGCCATATCGGGTGCACCACCCGACGCATCGCCCTGTTCCTGGTACATGCGCTCGGCCAACTTGTGGCTGGCTTCCATCAAGGCATTGGTCTTGGTTTTCAGATCATCAACATCGTCGCCCTTGATTGATTCCTCAAGATCCGAGATCGCGCCCTCAATGCTTTCTTTCTCACCGGCCTCGAGCTTATCGCCCGCTTCAGACACAGTCTTACGCACAGTGTGGACCATAGCCTCACCCTGGTTACGAGCATCGACCAGTTCACGTGCCTTACGATCTTCTTCAGCATGGTCTTCGGCCTCCTGGACCATACGCTCGATCTCTTCATCCGAAAGGCCCGACCCAGCGCTAATCTTGATCTTGTTCTCTTTGCCGGTTGCCTTATCCTTGGCTGAAACGTGCAAAATGCCGTTGGAGTCGATATCGAAGGTGACTTCGATTTGCGGCATACCCCGTGGGGCATTAGGAATATCAGACAGGTCAAAGCGTCCTAGCGACTTATTGTGCTGCGCCATCTCACGTTCACCCTGCAGAACATGCACCGTGACCGCCGTCTGATTGTCGTCAGCCGTCGAAAACACCTGATTTGCCTTAGTTGGAATTGTCGTATTTTTCTCAATCAGCTTGGTCATCACGCCGCCGAGTGTCTCGATGCCCAGCGACAACGGAGTCACATCCAGCAACAATACATCCTTGACGTCACCGCCCAGCACACCACCCTGGATGGCAGCGCCAACCGCAACCGCTTCGTCCGGATTGATATCTCGACGTGGTTCACTACCGAAAAAACCCTTGACGGTTTCCTGCACTTTCGGCATCCGAGTCTGGCCGCCGACCAGGAGTACATCATCTATATCGGACGCTGACAGACCCGCATCCTTAAGCGCTGTCTTGCACGGTCCGATGGTGCGATTAATCAGATCATCGACCAGCGCTTCGAGCTTGGCTCGCGAGAGCTTCATGTTGAGATGCTTGGGCCCGCTCTGATCTGCCGTGATGTACGGCAGGTTGACTTCGGTCTGCGAGCTTGAGGAAAGTTCAATCTTGGCTTTTTCCGCGCCTTCTTTAAGGCGCTGCATCGCCAGCGGGTCACCGCGCAAATCCATACCCTGGTCTTTCTTGAATTCATCTGCCAAGTAATCGATCAGGTGGCGGTCAAAATCCTCACCGCCCAGGAAGGTATCACCATTGGTCGAGAGCACCTCGAACTGGTGCTCCCCGTCAACATCCGCGATCTCAATGATCGAGACATCAAAGGTGCCTCCACCCAGATCGTACACAGCGATCTTGCGGTCACCCTGCTGCTTTTCCAGGCCATAGGCCAGAGCTGCAGCGGTCGGCTCGTTAATGATACGCTTGACTTCAAGACCTGCGATACGCCCGGCATCCTTAGTTGCCTGACGCTGTGAGTCATTAAAATAGGCCGGCACCGTAATCACCGCTTCGGTTACCTCGCTACCGAGGTAGTCCTCTGCGGTCTGCTTCATTTTTTGTAGAACACGGGCTGATATTTCCGGGGGTGCCATCTGCTGGCCGCCGGCCTCAATCCAGGCGTCGCCATTTTTCGCCTTAACGATCTTGTAGGGCATCAGTCCGAGGTCGTGCTGAACAACCTTTTCATCGAACTTGCGTCCTACCAGCCGTTTGGAGGCGAAGACGGTATTGTGGGGATTGGTTACCGCCTGGCGTTTGGCCGACTGGCCAACCAAGGCCTCGCCATCTTCCGTGAAAGCCACGACTGACGGGGTAGTCCGGTCGCCTTCGCTGTTTTCAAGGACCTTGGGCTTACCGCCATCCATCACAGCGACACACGAGTTAGTGGTGCCCAGATCAATTCCAATAATGCTTGCCATATATGTTTCCTCGAAGAGGGTATTCAGAGTAGTCAGTTAAAGTGGTTACTGTTAGTTATATGGGGTTGAAACCGGGCGGTTTCAACTATCGACCGGTGCCTTGGCAACGATGACCATGGCCGGGCGCAACAAGCGGCCATGTAGACGATAACCCTTCTGCACTACCTGGCAGATATGATTCGGCGCCACGTCGGTCGACTCAACCAGACTCATAGCCTGGTGTGATTCTGGATCTAGTTTGTCGCCCACCTCGGGGCTGACTTCAAAGACTGAGAAACGCTCAAAAGCCGCATCCAACTGCTTAAGGGTTAACTCCAGGCCTTCAGTCATCTGTTCCACGAGATTTTCGCCACCGGTCAGATCGACTGCCCGGGCAAGCCCAAGGCTATCCCGCACAGTCAGCAGTTCGCCGGCAAAGCCCTCCAATGCAAAACGTCGGGCATTGACAATCTCACCCTGAGCTCGCTTGCGTGCGTTATCAGCATCTGCGCGGGCACGCAGAGTTTCGTCTTGCAACTGGGCCACTTGCGCCCGCAGCATTTCAAGTTCATCTGGCGCTTCACCCTCACCGGCTTCACCGGTAGCCGCTGTGGGGCTGTCTGACCCGCCGGGTGTGTTTACTTCTGTTGGCGGTTCAAACTGCTCGGACTCAACGGATGATCCGTCCTGAGTTTCAGATTGTTCCGGCAGGTCAACATTATCGGTCGGGGGGTTCGACTTGGCGCTTGTCATGGCCGGGCGAGCTCTCCTGTAGGGGTTAGGTTGGCCCTATCGGGCGCTTTGGTCCGGAAGAAATGGGGTATCTGGGCGGACTTTTCAAGCCCTGCCGGCAGGTTATTCAGGAGGTTTCGCGTATTTAGTGTAAAGCGCGTAGCGCGTTGCCGAGCACCCGAGCCGTGATATCAACTACCGGAATGACCTTTTCATAAGCCATGCGGGTGGGCCCGATCACCCCAAGTACCCCGATACAGCGGCCATCGGACTCGTACGGGGCCGTCACAATACTGCACTCGGTCAAAGCACTGTAACCCGACTCCTCGCCTATAAAAATGCTGATACCAGTGGCACGCATGCTCTTATCAAGCAGGTCCAGCAAGTCCTGCTTAGTCTTGAACGCGTCGAAAATGTCACGCAGTTTTCCGAGTTGGTCAAAATCCGGAATACCCAGCAATTTGGTCTCGCCACTGACCACTACACCCTCCTGGGCGGATTCGTCATCCAGCAGCTGGCTGGCCATCTCCACGGCGGTTCGCATCATCCGGCTCATGGCGTCACTATCCAACTGCATGTCAAGCAATAAGCGGTGGCGCACCTCATGCAAGGTGCGACCAGCATGTTGCACATTAAAGAAGTTAGCAGCCTCTACCAGCTCCGAGGGAGTAAGCTGTTTATCCAGAAACAGCACTCGGTTCTGCACTCGACCATCGTCGGTCACAAGGATCGCGAGCACTCGATCCTCGGCAAGCTCCAGAAACTCAACCTGCCGCAACTTCGCCTGCTCAGTGTCTGGAAGCATGATTACCCCTGCATACTGGGTAATGTCCGAGAGCAGTTCTGACGCAGCCCCCAACAGTTCGTCTGGATTCTTTGCACTGGACAACGCTTCACTAATCTCACGGGCGTTCGATTTTTCAGGCATGTGCATCTTCAGCAGGCTGTCTACAAAAACCCGGTAGCCCAATTGCGTGGGAACTCGCCCCGCTGAGGTATGTGGAGCGCGGATCAGCCCTAGATCTTCCAGATCAGACATCACATTGCGAATCGTGGCTGCACTGAGATCGAGGCCCGGCTCCCGAGACAAGGTTCTGGACCCCACCGGCTCGCCGTCGCTGACATAGCGACGGATCAGCAGTTTGAGCAGATTCTGCGCGCGCTCGCTGAGTTCCAGGTTGTGCGATTGTCCTACTGGGTCGGTCACGTTCTTTCTGTTGCCAAATACTAGTAAAATTGAGGTTGCACTGCCTTTCGATCGTGAATTGAATCATACCACCGCCAGTAAAGGGTGTAATCACGGTCGATTCGCTAATCAGGGATGTATAAAAGGGCGACCACAGCGGGAAAACACATGGTATTCAGATCAATAGGATTATTTGGGCGTTATCAGGATCCTGCCGTCAAGGTGACGCTAACCGAAATTCAAGAACACCTGGAGCGCCGCGGTCGCGCGGTATTTCTCGGCGATACCACCCACCATGGCATCGAGGATCTGCGTCTTGAGGATTCGACCAAGCCACTACATGAAACCATTGAACTGGGAATAGTCATTGGCGGCGACGGCACCATGTTGCATGTCGCACGCGCACTCGCCCGCTGCGAACTACCTGTGATTGGTATCAACATGGGTCGATTGGGCTTCCTGACGGATATACCCGCTGAACACATGCACGATGACCTCGACCAACTGTTGGCCGGGGAATTTGAAATCGAGCAACGGATGATGCTCTTTGCCCAACTATTGCGTTCGGGTGAGGTGCTTGATGAGCGTACTGCACTCAATGATGTCGTGTTGTCCAAGGGTGCCACGGGGCAGACAATCGAGTTCGACACCCGGGTAAATGGGGAGGCGGTTGGTCGCACCCGCGGTGACGGCATCATTGTCGCCACCCCGACCGGCTCTACGGCCTATGCTCTTTCGGCGGGCGGACCGATCCTGCACCCACTGCTGCCTGCCATCGTACTGGCACCTATCTGCCCGCACACCCTGGGCCAGCGCCCGCTCGTGCTGAATGCCGACTCCACCATCGAAATCGAACTCGTAGATCTTGCCGGTGAAGATGGCAATATCTTCATCGACGGACTCAATCTAAGGTCTGTCACCGGCAACGAAATTCTTCAGATTAGGCGGGCCGATATATTCGCGCGTACTGTCCGCATCAATAGCCACAATCATTATGAAGCTCTGCATTCCAAACTCGGCTGGGGCTAAAACCGCTTGCACTTATGATCAACTGGCTGGACGTTCGTAATTTTGTCGTAATCAAGCAGGTGCAGATGACATTTGAATGTGGCTTGACAGTGGTCACCGGGGAAACCGGCGCCGGCAAATCAGTCCTGGTCGATGCCCTGGCCGTGCTGCTCGGGGATCGGGCTTCTGGCGATATCGTGCGCAGCGGTTCCGAGCGCTGCGAAATTCAGGCAGGTTTTGATGTCAGTAATCTGCCGGATGCTGGGGAATGGCTGGCCACCATGGATATGGTCGACGACGAAAACCATTGCACCTTGCGCCGAGTGATCTACCCGGATAAGGCCTCGCGCGGCTTTATCAACGGCCAGCCCGTGCCGATCCAGTCCCTGCGCGAGATAGGCGCCTTTCTCGCCGACATTCATGGTCAACATGAGCATCACTTGCTGCTGAAAAAACAGGTTCAGCGCGAACTCCTGGACACTACCGGCGGCCTGGCAGACCAGGTACAGGCACTTGGCCGTCGGGCGAGCGACCTGCAAAGCGTTGCAGCGATGCTGTCTGAGGCCCAGTCAAAAGCTCACGAGCACCATCAACACGAAGCATTTCTGCGCCATCAGGTACAGGAGTTGACCCAACTTGATCCGGACCCCGATGAGCTGGCCAAAATCACTGAAAAGCACGCCCGCCTGGCACATACCCGTGAACTCGGCGAGGGCGCCTGGCAGTTGCTGCAGGAGCTCGAAGAAGCCGAGGAATTATCAGTATCGATCACACTCGCCCGGGCGGCTACCCGTCTGAAAGAACTGTCCGCTTTTGATCCGCGGCTGGCACCACTGGCAGAACAGACGGACAACCTCGGGGTGCAACTGGCCGAGACCGTCGCCGACCTGAAACGCTTTCACGACGGCTACGAACTGGACCCCGGTGAACTGGAACAGATCGATCAACGCCTGGCCGCACTGCATGATGCGGCCCGCAAATACCAAGTAGCACCGCAAGATCTGAAAGCGCAGCTTGAAACTCTGAGCCAGGATTTAGCCGAGCTGGATTTGGGCAGAAACAATCCACAGGCGCTGGAACAACAACTGGCCGAACTGAAGACCGACTACGATAAACGTGCCACCGCAATCAGTAAGACCCGACGGCAAACGGCAGTTAACCTTGCCAGCGCCGTCAACAAGCAATTACCCGCACTAGGCCTGGAAAGCGCTGTATTTAGTGTGACGCTACATGATGAACCGGCAGGGAAACGCGGCCAACACGGCAACGAGAGTGTGCAATTCGAACTGCAGGCGGCTCCTGATCTGGCCGTTGCATCACTCGAGCGCGCCGCGTCCGGCGGCGAACTGTCCCGCATCAGCTTGGCCATACAACTCGCTGTTGCCGAAGATTCCAGTGCGCCCAGCTGCATCTATGACGAGGTTGACATTGGCATCGGCGGGCGCGTCGCTGAGATTGTCGGGCAGAAACTGCGCTCGCTGGGAGAGAATCGCCAGGTGTTGTGCATCACTCATCTCCCCCAAGTGGCTGCCCAGGGGCACCACCATCTGAAAGTTACCCGGCTGTCAGGCGACGAGACTGAAGTCGAGTTGAGCAAACTGGACGAGGCCAGCCGCTCCGAGGAGCTGGCGCGCATGCTCGGCGGTGTCGAGATCACAGCCAAGACTCGCGCACATGCCCAGGAGTTGCTCTTTCGGGCAGGCGTATGAGTATTTCGATACGTCCTGCAACCACGGCCGATGTAGAGGCGATCCATGTGCTGCTGCGTGATTACGCCAGCGAGGGTCAGCTACTGGCGCGCTCTACAGACGAGATTTGTGAGCACCTGTCTAACTTTGTTGTTGCCGAGCGCGAGGGCGCTGTTCGCGGTTGCGGCTCACTTGAAGTGTTCACCAAAGAGCTCGGCGAAGTACGCAGCCTCGCAGTGCGCCCCGGTGAACAACGCCACGGGCACGGCCGTCTGATGGTTCAAGAACTCGAGATAACGGCGCGCCGCCTCGGTCTGACACGACTCATGGCGCTGACTTATGTGCCCGGCTTTTTTCGTAAACTCGGCTACCGAATCGTCGCCATGGAAACTTTGCCGGAGAAAGTGTTCGGCGTATGCGTTACTTGCCCAAAATTCGACCACTGCGACGAGATCGCCATGGAAAAACAGCTTGGCTCCTCATAGGCGGAGCATCTATCGTCTTGCTCGGTTATGATTCGCCGCATGATCCACACGTATCGCCTTAGACGCATTGCTGCTCTGTTGGCTCTTGGGGCTGCGCTGGCGGCTGGCGCCGGCTGTGTACGCAGCTACCAGATGGAGGTCCAGCAAGGCAATGTCATCAGCGCCGAGCAGATCGAAAAGATCAACCCTGGGGTAAGCCGCGATGAAGTTCGCTTCATACTTGGGACACCCCTTATTGAAGATCCATTTCATGCACAGCGCTGGGATTACTTTTACAGTCTTGATCCGGGCAAGGGGCAGCCGCTGGCCCAGCATCGCCTCAGCATATGGTTTGAATCGGACCGGGTAACACGAACGCGCGTCGAGGGCGCTGGACTCCCCGGAGCAATCGAGCCCGATCTTGAAGAGGCTGGCCCCGGTTTTTTCTCGCGGCTTTGGGACAAGGTAACGCCCGGCGAAAACTAGGTTTTGGCCTTGCGTTGCGCGCGCAGGCGTCGAGCCTCGGTGGGGCTGACCAGCAACGGCCGGTAAATCTCGACTCGATCGCCATCTGACAGTGGCGCATCTAGCGTGATTCGCTTAGAGAAAATTCCGACTGATGCGCTTTCAAGATCGATCTGCGGAAACTCGCTCAGCACGCCAGAAGCAACAATGGCTTCACGTACTGTGGCCCCACGCTCAAGCTTAATGGCCTTAAGAAACTGACGCTCCAGCAGCGCATAGGCCACCTCGATCTCAAGCAAAAGCCCGTTCTCCATAAATCTGCTTGGCCCGTTCCGCAAAAGCTTCAATGAGTTGAGCGCAGATCCGGCTAAAAACCGGGCTTAGCATCTTAGCTGTCACGCCACCGGTCATTGAAAAACTGACAGTGAGTTCAATACGGCAAGCCGACTCGTCAAGCGTCTCAAACTGCCAGTCACCAGTCAGTGACTCGAACGCGGGGCCCTCGGCCAACTGCATATGGATCGAGCGATCCGGTGATAATTCGTTGCGGGTGGTGAACGTTGTTTCCCAACCTTTAAAGGCGATACCGATGCTTGCCAACATCTCTTCCCCTTCGCTTTGCAGGGCCGTTGAGCTGTTACACCAGGGCAAAAACTCGTGGTAACAGCCCACATCGTTTGCCAGCACATACATCTCGTGCGCGCTATAAGGAACGATAAGTGAACGGCTGACGGTAGGCAACGGCGGGCGGTCCGAAGTGAAGTCAACTCAATTATAAGGGCCGTGGGCAGCAAGAAGGAATCCAGTTTGGAGTCTGAACTTGCCTTAAGATATAACCCGAACCGGGCATCAAAAATTGAAATAACTGCACAATGGCCCAAAGCCAGCACTAGAGTGCCCGCGCTCCGCTATAGTTCGCCTGCGGGTCTCGCACCCCGCTAGACCTAATCCGCCGTGCAACTGAACGCCTATGGCCAAAAGCAAAGCCAAACCTGAAAACAGCATCGCCCGCAACAAGAAGGCATGGCACGACTACTTTATAGAAGAGGAGTTCGAGGCTGGCCTTGCCCTGCAAGGCTGGGAGGTTAAAAGCCTGCGCGAAGGTGGCGCACAACTAAAAGAAGGCTATGTGATTATCCGTGAGGGCGAACTGTATCTTTTCGGCGCGCATTTCTCGCCACTGGCTTCGGCTTCTACCCACATATCACCCGACCCCACGCGCAGTCGCAAACTGCTGCTGCACGCCAGTGAAATCGGTAAACTGATCGGCGGCGTGGAGCGCAAGGGCTACACCCTGGTGCCGCTGTCGCTATATTGGAAAAGGGGCCGGGCCAAGCTCAAAATCGCACTCGCTAAAGGCAAGAAACAGCATGACAAGCGCGCCAGCATCCGCGAGCGCGAGTGGGACCGCGAACAGCATCGGGTCCTCAAAATGAACCGCTGAATGGGGTCCGTTAACGCCTTGCTTTGCGAGGAGAAACCTCCATTTATGCTATAGTTTAGGAGTTGTCTTTATCGATGACGAAACGGGGGCGACCTGGTTTCGACGTGGATTACAAAGCCATCGGAGCATGTCGAGGTGCAGATCTCCTCGTAAATCCAACTGCAAACTATTAGTTGCCAACGACGACAACTACGCCCTGGCGGCTTAAGCCCTGCCAGTCTCTCCCCCGGCTCGCCCATGGGCTGGGATAAGAGGGATCAAATCACATGGGCTCGCGTGATGGGGTGCTCGTGACCCACCATGCTAAAACTAAGCGGGCTCGCCGGCCGTGACCCTGTCTGTCGGGACACGTACGGTCAAAACATTGACAGACTAAACATGTAGTCGCCGGTGTGTGGCGGATTTGCGGACGCGGGTTCGATTCCCGCCGCCTCCACCATTTTCCTATCTCGTGCTGTCCAATAAAGTCCAAAAGATACTATAAATAAGACATTTAACGGTAATTTGTAGTCCAGCCTTGTCCAGCCGAATTTGTTGAAATCTGACGGTACCTGACGGTATATTTGACGGTACATTGAGAATATTCCCCTCAGATACCGTCATGCCGCTGACCAACCTCAAAGTCCAGAAAGCAAAACCCCAGGCAAAGCAGTACAAACTCGCCGATGAGCGCGGCATGTATCTGTTGATCCACCCAAAAGGTGGAAAATATTGGCGACTCGATTACCGCTTTGAAGGCAGACGGAAAACGCTCGCAATGGGCACTCATCCAGAGACTTCCCTTAAAGAAGCAAGAAAGAAGCGAGACAGGGCCAGGTCAGATATTGAAGGTGGAATTGACCCGTCCGGTCACCAAAATGGAAACCCTGCTTTAGGTGACGACTCTTTTGAAACAGTTGCTAGGGAATGGCACGAGAAATACCGTAGCCAATGGACCGAGGGTCATGCGAGCACAAC
>Ga0209041_1000471_pt1 | contig 29041 bp, 15 predicted proteins | sample SaaInlV_100m_DNA_4_FD_184647 | JGI IMG/M metagenome (GOLD analysis project Ga0209041, IMG submission 184647) | Marine microbial communities from expanding oxygen minimum zones in the Saanich Inlet - SI037_S2LV_100m_DNA (SPAdes) (version 2) | ecosystem: Environmental > Aquatic > Marine >... | reverse complement strand
TCACCCCGAGGGAAAGTGGCTCTGGGTCGATGGCAGTGGTGCGCCGATCCTGGCGATTCGCCCCATCGGGGATGGGCTCAGCGCGACCTGGTATTCCGGCCTCGATCGATTCAGTTTGGCCGGATCAGTCGACGAAACTCATGCCCATCTATCGCAGTTGTTGGCAGCGGCTGCCGAGCAACGCCAGCCACGGCACCGAAGAGGATTCGTCATCCACACTGCCAGCGGAATGCCACAACTTTGGTGGTCTCGACTGGAGGGTGATCCTTTGTCGGGGGAGGTCACTGGCGGTCATGTGGGAAGCGCGGCGATGCGGCTCCGGGGTGTCGCCACTCCCGGAGAGAACGGGTTCGTGGCACCGCTCGCATCGATCACCGGAAATACCCCACCGTCACCGATCTGGTGGAAACAAGGCTCTCGCATCGATGCAGCAGCGGTTCCTGCTCGTGGAACTGCTCGGCACTGGCGCTCGGTACTGGGCGATCGAACGTTGGCCCCAGCCAGCCTCGGTGCGCCGGTCGGGTGGCTACTGGTTGTGGCTGCTGCGTCGTTGCTCAGCAGCCGAGTGCGTCAGGGGTGGGATCGACTCCTGCAACGGGATACGGCGGTGGAAGCGGCCCGGAACCGTTGAACAGTTCTTGCAGGATGACCACGGCATCGGAGATATCGAGAGTTCCATCATCGTTGGCGTCTCCGGCGTCCTCACAACTGAGCTGGGTGGTACTGCCGAAGAGCAGATCGAGCAGCAGGATCGGATCGCTGATGTCGACGGTGAAATCACGATTGGCATCCCCACGGATGAAAATCTGTGGACCCGGAGGAGGCGGGACGATGGCCGAGCCGGGTCCTCCAGGACTGCCGAGATCACCAGATCCATAGGGGGTGGTGGCGCTGATCCAGACAGCTGGATCATTGGGATCGGGCGCCAGCAGATCGAGAAGTTCCGCAGAGAATCCGGCCAGGAAGGGCCAAGTAGCGGAAGAGTACATCACTCTCGCTCGCTCCACCGCCAGTGGATCGATCAGCACCACTTCATCGATGCTGTTGGCCAGGATCAGATTTCCGCCGTAGACGTAATCCACGTCCACTCCACCGTTGGTCGCAACATTTCCGTCGCGGGCCAACACGAGAAACTCCAAGGGTGCGATCAGTAACCCTGCAGGTGCATTGATCTGATGAATATCGATATCGTCATCGCGAATTGTCCAGCCGTTGAGATCGACGGTGGCGCTTCCTCGATTGAAAATCTCGAACCATTCCCCGACCGCATCGCTGACCACCGAAGGATTCGGCATCACCTCCGAGATGACCAGGTTGACGGCGCCGGGATCGGGGGGGGGTGCTCCACACCCCTGGCCAGTCAGTGGCACGGCGGACACGGTCGAGCCTGTGACACTCTCATTCCCCGAAACATCGGTCGCAGAGACCTGATAGAAGTACTGGGTTCCGCCATCCACCGCGGTGTCGATCAGGTTGCTGACAGACCCGCTGGAGGTGAGCAAGGTGAACGGTCCCTGAACAGCGGTCGCTCGGTAGATGGAATAGCCGGAAAGGTCACTCTCGCTGTTGTTTGCCCAGTCGACGGTGACCTGGCACTCTCCAGCCACCGCCGAAAGGCTGGTCGGAGCCGCCGGCGGAGTGGTATCGGAGGTGGGACAGACCCAGATCTGACAGACATATTCAGGATGATCGACGTATGGATTTCTATTTCCCTGATATCCGAAGACCACATCGTTTCTCATCTGTTCCTCGGCACTGACCGGATCCTCGATATGCCACTCGAGCAGGGTCGAGAGTAACCCCATGTAGGCGATACTCTGATTGGCCGATGTGTTCGACACGATCTGCGAACGATTGTCGGTCAATCGGAGATCCGGTTCACTGCAGCCACTGATCGAGTGAGTGCCTCCCTCGTACCGCGTCTCCATGTAGAACATCGATCGTGCCGCATCTCCTCGGTGATCTTCCCACACTTGCCACGATCCTGAATTTCCAGCACCACTCCCGAGATTGGTGAAAGGGGTGCCTTCGGCGGCATAAGAGGAACAACTGGTAAAGCACCAGTCATAGGGACGATTGCCCCGTGAAGAGTTGTAGGAGGGGCTCGCCGCATGGAGGTGGTGAACATCCGAGTAAGGGTAATTGCAGGAGTTGTCATTGGTGTAGCCATAGGATGAAGGCCAGGTGTGCTCCCGGTTCCAGCCATTGGTCGTGTTCTGGGCGGACCACGGGACCGAGGTGTTGCGATAGAAGTTGATCACATTGGCAAGATTGGCGGGATCTTCGTCGGCGGCTCCGACGATGTCCCAGGTATCGGTCGCAGAACTGGTGTAGGGAAATCGCTGATGATCATCGATGATGGAGTGCAAAGCCTGACGCAGCGATTCACCGACCAATCCATTGGCTGGATTGTAATAACCAGCCGGTGGGTCCGCCTGCAACGGTCCTGTCGTCAGCAGGCAGAGCCACTGAAGCCAGATGGCTATGAGAATCGTAGGTGTCCGTTTCTGGACCATCATCGTCCGATCTAGGGCTCTTTGAAGTCTACCTCAGTCCCCGGAGGGGTGAGAGACTTCTCGTGAAGTGACTATCCAGTCCATACTACCACTTAACAAATAGAAGCCGGGTCAATTGCCCGCCTCCCTGCTGTAGTGCGATGAAGTGGCACTCCCCCCCCCACTGAAGGTCTTGTATCGGGAAAACACCGAACTTTTGTCAATCCACTCTAACGTTACAGAAATAGGCTGCGACTGTTTACAAACTCCCTGAGGGGAGGATAATAAAACACCTCCAGTGTGTGGAAAATTAAGAAGAAGGACGAGGGTTAGGATGAAATTGACGATGTCGTGGACAGCTGCGCTCGGTGCAATACTGCTCGGCGCACTGCTGCTGCCTCCCCAGCTCCAGGCTCAGGGGTGGGTCATCAGCGGGACCGTGGCCGATGCTCTGGGGAGCCCGATTCCCCAGGCGGACCTCGATCTGTTCAGCGATCTGGCCCCTTCGGTAGAGATTGCCGTCAGTGGAGACACCACCGGTCCCGACGGAACCTTTTCGATGACCATCCTCGATGCGGTTCCAGCCGGAGCCTTCTCGATGCAGGTCGAACCCCCACCTGGATTCTTATCGACCACCCTCTCGCTCTCCCTCTCCGGAAGTATTGATGTGGGAGTCATCAACCTCGGAAGTGGCTGGATCATCAGCGGAATCGTCCAGGACACCAATGGCAATCCCTTGGCTCCCATCGACATCGACATGAGAGGAACCAATACCGGGTGGATCAACTTGACCGGGGATTTCACCAATGCCGCTGGAATTTTCACAATCACCTTGTCAGCACTGGTCGATGAATATCGAATTGTCTTTTCGATGGCGACTCCCACACCGACAGTATTTCCCCTTCAACTGGACGATGTCTTTCTGTTTGGTGACACCGACCTGGGCACAATCGTGATGGACCCAGGCTTCACCGTGATCGGTTCTATCATCGACGATACCGGAGCTCCGCTATCCGGCATCGACATGAACGCCATCGATGCGCAGGGCATTCCTGCGGAGCTGTTCAATGACGATTCTGATCTCAATGGCAACTTCTCCGTGTTGTTTCCGGCAGGGACCTGGGAGGCTAGCCTGCGCTCAGTCGATCCCACCGCCACCCAGGAATGGGTCCCACACACCTTCCCACTGATGGTCGTGGATGGACCGCTCGATCTTGGAACGACCCAGATGCTTCCCGGCTATCACTTCATTGGTGAGGTGCACGACTCGATTGGAAATTGGGTTGAAGGGGCCGACCTGGATGCAGAGCACTCCGCGACGGGAAACTCCATCACGATCAACAATGACACCACCGACATCAACGGTCGATTCGACGTGATATTGCCCATCGGCTCGCTTTTGCTCGAAATCGATCCACCCCTGCTCGGTCCAGTTCTTCAGACCGTGATCGTGCCGCTCGGTGTGGTTGCAGGTGCTCCTGTCGACCTCGGGATCATCGTGCTTCCCGACGGTGTTCTGCTCTCTGGTAGGTGCATCGACTCGACTGGCGCACCGGTCGGGCTAGTCGATGTGGAACTGTTCGATTCCGCGACAGGTATTCTGTATCCGACCATCCATGAAAATGGCGCCGCCGATGGCACCTTTTCCTTTGCCATCGACCCCGGCGTTTACGATCTGATGATCATCCCGCCAGCAGCAACAGGAGTCGCTCCCACCCTTCTGGCAGGGATCAGCGTACTCTCCAGTACAGACCTTGGAGATCTGGTGTTGGCACCCGGAGTGCAGCTCTCGGGAACCGTCGCTGCAGCAGGAGTGGCGCAACCCGATGTGTTGATAGAGGTTTCGGATCCAGCCAGCGGTATCATCCCGGCGTGGGGAACCTTGATCACCGATCCACTCGGGCACTACAGCGTGTCGCTGATTCCGGGAACCTACAATATCAACTTCACCGCGCCTCTAGCGGGCGGATACGATGACCATGTCGAGACCAATCTACCTCTCGTCAACGATTTGATCCTCGACATCGATTTCGCCATACAGGCTCCCGCAGGCGTGACCTCCTTGCTTTGCAATGCCGCTGGAAGCACCATCGAGTTGTCCTGGAACAATGCAGAAGCGGATTACGATACGATCACGGTCTTCCGGGAAGGGCTCATCCTCGGCCAGCTCGCCGGCACAGACAGTCAGTTTCTGGACTCGTCGCCGCTGGTTGGGATCCCCGCCCTTTATGAGATCATGGCCACACGAGACGGGCTCAACTCCGTGAGCAGTCCTTGCAGCGTCACCGCACCGGTTGTTTTCGTTCGCTGCGATGCGAGTCCGGATGGCCTGGTCACCATCGCAGATGCGGTGACGATCCTCTCTCACATGTTCTCACAGGGACCCATTTCTTGCCTGGACGCCGCCGATTGTAACGACTCGGGAGAGATCAACATTGCCGACCCGGTAGCCTTGCTCCAGTTCCTCTTCGTCACTGGAACTCCACCGCCAGTTCCTTATCCCACTGCCGGAGTCGATCCGACTGCAGATTCACTCGGTTGTTCCTGATCCTGAGGTGCTGGCTACAACCGGGCGCGGGTTGCAATGGGAGGCTTTCAAACCGGGTGCTGATTGCATCCGGGAACTGGCTCCAAATCCCTCGATCGGGCAGAGGAACCTCGAATCTCATAATCCCTGGCGAAGCTTTTCTCGATGCACTGCCTGGAGGATGCCCTCCCAGCTCTTGTCAGCCAGTTTCCTACCATTGAGGTAGAGCACAGGGGTGCGATCGATGCCGAGGCGTTGGCCCTCATCCAGGTCTTCGGTGATCATCATGACCAGAACGGGAGAGAGCCGATCTCTCTCGAATCGCTCGATATCGAGACCGATCTCTTTCGCCAGCGCGGTGATGGTGGCGGCGGAGAGCGAGTCCTGAAGTTTGAACAGACCAGTTCCCATCTCCCAGTATTTCCCCTGGAGGCGAGCCGCTTCCGCAGCCAGTGCTGCTGTCATCGACATCGGGTGAATCGATCCAAGGGGTTGATTTCGCACCACCACTTGCACCTGATCCTGGTGAACCTCCTGCACTTTCTCGAGAAATTCCCAGAGATCCTTGCAGCGCTCGCACTGGAAATCGACGAACTCTATGAACTGGATCGGCGCATCGCTGGGCCCTCGGGTCGCTCGGCCGTCGGTTTCGATGATGTGGACGGGTGGACTCGGCTTCTTCAAGTAAATCACCACGTCTGCAGCGGCCCTCATCCTCTCGGCAAAACGGGCTTCCAACACGATCCGTCTCTCCGTTAGCAGATGAGCACGAATCGATTCCCTGATCTGGTCCAGGTCACCGACGATTCGAGTACGGTTCATGTTGAAGAAGGACTCGACTTCCGAATCCTTCACCGCTTCCAGCTTGGAATACACTTCCTGCTGGAGGAGTTGCCTCCCATCGATCCCTTGCTTCTTGCATTCCGCCTGGAGCAGCCTGTCATTGATTCGTCGATTCAATTCGCCGATCTCGATCTCATACTTCTTCCAGTCGTACTCGTGCTCAAGATCCTCCAGGCCTTCCTCGATATCGAGAATCCTGAGCGGTTCTTCACCCACCATCACCACCACATCATCCAATCCGAGGTCGAGAGTTCTCTTCCGGAGCGGCTCCAGTTGATACTCGATCGGGATTCTCTGACTGATCTCCTCCAGCAGTGTGCGACCTATCTGGGCCGCTTGCTTGCGCGATACAGCGGCGTTCACTTCCTCTCGCACCTGTTCGAGGTCTGAACCGTACAGATCTGGAGCGGAACGCAGTTCCTTCAGCAGTTGCTGCTCGGTCGGTGGAGACATCGATTGCATGATCGCTTTCTCGATGAACTCTTCTCGATTCAATCCGAGACTACGGGCTTCCTGTCGAAACAGTCGGTCCTGAGTGGCGATCTGAACCAGGTCAATTCTCGCCGCGATCCGCTCGACCATCAGCGATTCAAGTTGACCACCGACCCACTGGCCCAGTTGCAACTGCGGAATCTGTTCGTTGCCGATCGCTGCCACGATCCCCTCGGGGGTGATCTGTGGGCAATCCTGGTCGACAGTGATCGTGGTGGGATCCTGTAACACAATCCTCGCTGGCTGCGAGAGCAACAATTCCAGGGTCAGTAGCGCAGAGATCACCAGCATCAGTTTCCTTTCTTGTGGTCGCGAAGCCTGGGAATGATCCAGCCACTGACCGGTTCGAATCGGTTTTCTGCCAGATTGACCTTGAGGACATGGGAACCCAGTGCACCGATGTGTCGAGAAGGACTGAACGAGAGGGGCGGAGTCAGTCCAGTCCGTAACTGCTGGATCTCCTCCAGTTTCTCGATGAAGAGATCTCTACTGAGTCTCCTTCCACAGTTCTCGACAACTTCCTGGACCAGTTTCACGGCGGAAAGCGCAGAACTCTGAACCGCAGGACTCTCGATCTTGAATCCGGTGTCCTTGGCGAGGTAGAGCAACCAGGTTAAATCCGATTTCCGACGATCGCGTTCCAGCACGCTCGGAAATGAGATGTAGGTGCGATCACCCATCGATACAGGCAAGGAAAAGGCGTCCCGTCCGAGCACGCTTCCAAGTGTGTAGATTTTCGTGGTCGAGTCGAGCACCTCTAGCCGCAGGGATAAGCGTGTTGTTTGCATACCTGAAGCGAGCACCACTACCGCTTCAGCGCCGGAATCCTCCAACGCCTGGGCGAGCAGGATCGGATCGAAGTGCCCCTCTGCCGGGACCAGCTCAAGTACAGGTTCAGTTCCGAAGATGGCGAGTTGCTCCAGTACTCCACTACGAGCACCGTCGAAGGCAGGGTCAGACGCAACCACTAGCGCCACCGGAGGTATGCGATCCGGAGTCTCGGTGCAGATGAACTCGACCAACGACCTGGACTGGTGGTAGTAACTGGGGAACAGATAATAAATCCATGGAAAGGGTGGATCCTGCGGACTTGGAGTGGTGGTGATGGGGCCGATCATCAGCAGTTTCTTTCGCGAGAGGATTTCATCCATCCCCTCGACCTTGGTCGGAAGGTGACAACCGACCAGTGCGAAGACATCTTTCTCGCTGATTTTCTCGAACGCCCTCAGTGCTCCTTCTGGAGTCGACTCGCTATCCTCGATCACCCAATCGATGGAACGGCCGTAGAGTCCCTCGGGTCCGATTTGTTGCGACCACGCCATCAGGGCCGTACGAACACTCTCTCCCGAGCGACGATGCTGCCCTGTCAGAGGAAGTACGGTACCGAGCCTCAACTTGTCATCCTTGACACCGGGATCGAAGACTTGCTCCCTTCCCAAAATCTTCAGATAAGCTTCCAGGTCCAGTAACTGCGATGATGACATCTTGTAGCGAGGCATTCCCGGATGGAGTTCGATCCCGTCAGGATCGACTCCTTCAACGATCGCCCTTCTCAACGATTCGCCGTCGAAGGCACTTCTCCTGCGCCCACTCAATTCGACGGTGGCGGGTCGGGTCAGGTCTTGCCAACGAATCGGCGGGGGGATCAGTCCCCCCTCACGCGTGCCTTTTCCGCCTTCACCGTGGCAAGAACTGCAGGGGAAAGAGGTCGCCGGCAGTTCCAGGTCCGCGTTGGCCAGCAGCAGCCGAATCTCAGGCCCAGCGGTCTTACCGGTGAGATAGATCTCCCCACCACGCATCGCACTGGTCGGTTGCGGTCCATCGGGACCATCGCTCACGGTGAGGAAGCTCAATATCAGAGTGAGCCATAACGGCACGATCACTTTTTTGTTCCCGGGTACACGGGGATCTCAAACAGAGGAGAGTTCCTGAAAGTCAGGCCACGGCTCTCTACCTGGACCAACAATCCAAATCGGAGTTGCTCCGGAAATGAACCGAGACACTGGTATATTCCATCTCCCTCGGGCTTTGCCGCCAATCGCTCCTGGAAGGAACCATCGAGGGGAAATAGCATCACTTGAACATCTTCAAGGTCGTCGACCGGATCACCCGTTTTTGAATCGGTGACCACCACTCTCAGTGGCACTTGATCTCCAGCACGGATCTTCTCCTCTGGCTCAAGGAAATTGATGCCTACAGGAGTGACGACCTCGAGCACGGGAATCTCTTCGTCTCGTTTCACTTCCACCTCGAAGCCGACCAATGCTCTGGGTTGATCGAGCAGGAAAGGAACATCGAGAATCCCCGGTCGATCGAATCGAACATAGGTCGAGTATTCTCCCGGGCCCGATTCTTGAAGCGATCGATCCATCACCAGTACCCCGCGAGGGATTCTCTTGTAGGTCTGGAAGTTACCCATCGATGCCATCATTCCCTCGACATAGTAGTAGATCAGTTTGTCGGCAGAGTTCCCCACGAACATCGAATTCCCCTCGGGAGTCGGTGCCAACAACGAGGTGATCTGTCTCCCTGCGGAAGTACTATCCATCGAGTTGCGTCCGATCCCCAGTTCGGTCACGACCAGTTCATTGCGAGCGAGGCGATTCAGGTCGACGAGGATGATGTTGGCACGCTGTGTGTCGTGAATGTAAGCGAAGGAAGATGTACAGATGACACGGTCCGGCGCGAGCGCAGTGGTGATCGTGTCGACCAGTTTCTTCGATGCGGTGTCGAGGATTGCCACTTCACCTTCGCTGGGACTGGAGAGAAAGGCGAAACGCCCCGTTGGGTCGACCGAGACATCTACCACTCCCCTGGGGATCTCCAGGCTTCGGGTCACCTGGGCACGTTCAGGATCCACCACTCTCAGTCGATTCTCGTTGGCGCAGGCAATCAAGAAACGAGCTGCCAGGGGCGCATACTGGAGAGCAAGAGGGGTCTTCCCCACCTCGATTGTACGGACCCGTGATCGATCATTCAGATCGACGATGGTGACGGTCCCATCTTCGGTATTGGTCGCTGCTAGCCAGTTCGAATCGGGATCGACCGCCGTGACATGACGTCCTTTTCCCAGCGGAATCCTCGGGCCCTCTTCGAGCGAGGTCAGATCGATGGAAGCCAGCTGGTCAGTCCCGTCGAGAGAAATCCATGCGATCTCATGATTCTCCTGAATCAAAACCTTGACCGGCTCGGTCCCCTCCCCGAATTCGATTTTCTTTTCGATCTGAGCACGAGTCAAATCGATGACCAGCAGTTGACCTTCATCCGGCAAGGTCACCAGGAGTTTTTCATGGATCTCGTCGATTGCCCAGTCGACCGGATCTCCAGGGACTCCAATCAGGTTGCGAAGTTTGGTGATGCTAAAGGAAATCTGTGGGTCGATGATGGAGATGGAGCGATCGCCATTGAGTACCAGCAAGTAGTACTTGTTGAGATCATGATCCGCTGGAACGCTGATCAATCCTCCGAGAAATTTCTTAACCAGTTCCTTCAGTTGCTCTTTGTTCGGTGGAAATTTTCCCTCGCGCCCATGCATCCAACTGAGCGGATGCAATCCGGTCAATGGCTCCCCTGAGTTGGCATCGCGAATCGTGTAGGTCACCCTGGCATCGACTCCCTGACGAAGATCGATGGCTCCATCCAGCGGTTCGATCTCGAGTTGGATCCGCAGCCCCTCGACGACCTGTTCCTGGATCAGCGAATCCCCCTGCTGCAATTCCGCAGATTCCTGGCCGAGAATTGGGGATGAGACGGAAACGGTATCGAACAGGAGCCCCGCAAGCAGGAGTATCCAGAAGATGAAGCGCAGCGGTTGGGGCCGCCACTCGGTGTGATCATTCGACATCGGATCCTCCGGAAGGATTGGATTAACAATACCCGATGTAAGTTTACAACACCTCCGCCAAGACCACTACCGCCTACCCCGAATCAGGGGCAATTTGCCGCTCCAACACAGCCCAGGCTGTCACTGGTGGGATCGGCTCCGCAACCAGGAAATGGAGCAGTTGGAGGGGATCCACTGCCAAATATTGCCGCCAAACCTGAAACTACGTCGGCCAGGTTCACCGCAGAATCGTCGTTAACATCCAGCGCTGAGAGACAGTTTACGGATCCATTTCCGAAAAGCACCTCCAGCGATAGCACCGGGTCCGAAATATCGAAGGATCCATCGTTATTTCCGTCTCCTCTGACGAACTGAGGCAGGGCGACCACCACGATGTACCCGACCCGGTTGAGCACGCTGGTTCCGCCCGGTCCGGTGACACTCAGTGAGACATCGTAGTTGCCTGCGTTGGCGTAACTGTGACTCGGGTTCTGTAGCGTTGAAGTGGTGCCATCGCCGAAGGTCCAGCTCCAGCTGCTGACAGGGCCACCGCTGGAGATGTCGCTGAAGACCACCGTCATTCCGACGGTGCCACTGGTTGGAGTGCCGGAGAAATCAGCGATCGGCGCCAACTCTGCCACGGTGATGTATCCGGGACGAGCGAGAGAGTCGCTGCCGCCCGGTCCACTGACACTGAGTGAAACATCGTAACTGCCGGCGGTCGCATAACTGTGGCTCGGGTTCTGTAGCGTTGAAGTGGTGCCATCGCCGAAGTTCCAGCTCCAGCTGCTGGCGGGGCCACCGCTGGAGATGTCGCTGAAGACCACCGTCATTCCGACGGTGCCACTGGTTGGAGTGCCGGAGAAATCAGCGATCGGCGCCAACTCTGCCACGGTGATGTAGCCGGGACGAGCGAGAGAGTCGCTGCCGCCCGGTCCACTGACACTGAGTGAAACATCGTAGTTGCCTGCGTTGGCGTAAGTGTGACTCGGGTTCTGTTGTGTCGAACTGGTGCCATCGCCGAAGTTCCAGTTCCAGCTGCTGGCAGGGCCACCGCTGGAGATGTCGCTGAAGACCACCGTCATCCCGACGCTTCCACTGGTCGGAGTACCGGAGAAATCAGCGATCGGTGCCAACTCTGCCACCGTGATGTAACCGGTACGAGCGAGGGCGTCACTACCACCAGGTCCGGTGACGCTCAACGAGACATCGTAGTTGCCTGCGGTCGTGTAACTGTGACTCGGGTTCTGTTGTGTCGAACTGGTGCCATCGCCGAAGTTCCAGTTCCAGCTGCTGGCAGGGCCACCGCTGGAGATGTCGCTGAAGGCAACCGTCATCCCGACGGTTCCACTGGTCGGAGTGCCGGAGAAGTCCGCGATCGGAGCCAACTCTGCCACCGTGATGTAGCCGGTACGAGCAAGGGTATCACTGCCACCTGGTCCGGTGACACTGAGCGAGACATCGTAGTTGCCTGCGGTCGTGTAACTGTGACTCGGGTTCTGTTGTGTCGAACTGGTGCCATCGCCGAAGTTCCAGTTCCAGTTGCTGACGGTACCACCGCTGGAGATGTCGCTGAAGACCACCGTCATCCCGACGCTTCCACTGGTCGGCGTACCAGAGAAGTCCGCCACGGGGGCCGGCTCATCGACGGTGATCAAGACACTGGTGGAGTGACTCCCCCCTGGTCCGGTCACCAGCAACAGCACCGAGAAACTACCGGCACTCTGGAAAAGATGCAGCGGGCTCGGGTCGATCGATGAGGTTGCGTCACCAAAATTCCATGCCCAGCTATCGATGGAGCCAGTACTGCTATCGGTGAACTGTACCTCCAGAGGAGCGATTCCGCTGACGACCGAGGTCGAGAAACTGGCAACCGGTGGAGGTGTCGGAGAATCCACCACCACCGCACAGCTGACCGACGGCCCCGAAGCACCATCTACCGTCGCAGTGAAAGCATAGATGGGAGTGCCCGCAGGAACTGTGGAATCGAGATAACTGGATGTTGCAGCCGTGACCGTATCGAGCAGTATTCCATCTCTGGTGATGGAGATGGAAGTCGCTCCCGCCGGCGAAGTCCAGTCGAGTTGGGCGGTCAAAGGTTGATCGCTGACACAAGTAAGGCCTGTGATGGGCCCCGGCGGAATGGTCACATCGCAAGTGGTATCGAAAGAACTCAATCCACCATTGATCGATCGAAGTGCGTAATTTCGGGTGCCGGTCGGTGTTCCTGTTTCCTGATAAAAACCGGTCAGAGCCGGCACTGTGCTGACCAGTACTCCGTCACGACGGATCTCTACCGCATCGATCCCGGCTCCCTCGGTCCAGAACAACGTGACGGTGCCCCCACTGTATGAGCAGGACAGACCGGAGATCGGTTCCGGCGGATTGGTCGCAGTACAGAGCGTCTCTGAACTGGAACTTCCACCGGAAACGCCAGTGACTCCATATTCAAAGATGCCAGTCCCCGAAGAATCGGCATGGGAAGTTACCGTTCCCGACAACAAGGCGATCTGGGTTCCATCTCGAGTCACCAGGATCTGGTTGTAGAACTCACTGTTGGCCCATTGCAGGCTCACCACACCGGATGTCGAGGCACAGGTCATGGCAGCGGGAGCAGCCGGAGCGACCGATACCGAACAGTTTGCGTTGGCAGAAAGCAATCCAGAAATGGATCCGCGAATCGCATAATCATGGGTACCACTGCCCGGAATATCTGTGGTCGAGGTGTCAGTACCGGCCAGCGTCTGGATCGAGACGCCATTGCGTAGCAGTTCGATGGAATCGTAGGCCTCGGCATTGACCCATGTCATGTTGACCTGGGTCGCGACCCGGGTGCAATTGAAGGACGTGATCGCTTGAGGATTGAAACTCAGGCCACACCCGATCGGCACGCTGTTGAATCCTCCGACCACTCCCTGCAACAGATACTGATGGACTCCACCTCCCGGGGCAGAATCGACATGAGAAGTGACAGTTCCGCCCAGCAGAGCGATCACTTGACCATTGCGAATCAGTTCGATGCTTTCATAGACCTCACCGTTGGTCCACGAGATGGACGCGCCACCTCCTTGGTTGACGCAGTTCAAGCCGGAAGGCGAAGCAGGATCGATGCCAAAGTTACATGAGGTTGCGGCGGAGGATTCGACACCCACCACTGCCACCACGTCGACAGAATGCCCACCGCTGGCGAGGCCAGTGATGGTGGTGCCAGTCGAAGACCCGGCCAGCACCTGGGGAGTTCCTCCATCGATGGTCACCTCGATCGAATCCCACCCGCCGAAATTGGTCCAGGTCAGGGTTGCTGTGTTAGCACCGGGCGAACAGACCAGATCTGCAGGAGCGATGATCGATCCTGTCAGGCAGTTGATGATGGCTTCGACCAGTTGCAAGTGCGTCGATGTCGCTTCTGCCAGTCCGCCGATTTCAAAGGAACTACCGAAGGTGATATAGCCACCCGAATCTCGAAAGACCGAGATGTCGATGGCAGGTGTTTGATTCGACTGCACCACTTCTGAACCGACCGCAGCAGAGAGTCGATCGACCCACGTGTTCTCTCCGATGTAATTGAAGGAGATTCCCGACAGGTCACACCCGGCACTGTTGAGACCGTCGATCTGACCGAGAGAATCCACCGAGGCTCCATCCGAGAGCGCTGTGATCCCGAATCGGGCATGGACAGGAGTCTGGGTATCGAAGAACCAGGTGTCTCCCCCCTCGAGGAATAGTGCATTGCCGCCGATCCCGTTGGTCAGAAAGGTCTCGAGGATCGCAGATTCGGTCGTGGTCAGTTGATGGTTGTTGGGATACATCCCCAGTTGAACCCAGATTCGATCGAGTCGATCGAGGTCTGGTATCGCTGAGATGGAACCAACGGTGACGATACTCCTGCCAGAAGCAACCAGGGCATTGGCGAGAGCCGTTCCAGAATCGGTAGTCCCCGTTTCCGGCGCCCAGATCAGATCACGAATGTTTCCGAGCAGGAAAATGCTACAGGACGCGGACAAACTGAGGGTTCCGCCGGCCACTCCTTGAATCTCCCAGGTGTGCTGACCGATGGGGACCGATAGATCGAGGTATCCGGTGGAACTTCCGGCGACCGTGGCCAGCAATACTCCATCGCGACTGATCCGAACCTCGTCGTAGGCCTCACCATTGGTCCAAGTGACCTGGACCCCAATCGATTGGTCGGTACAGGTCGCAGCACTGGGACCGATGGGCCCGCCCAGCGTCGCCAACATGTTGGCGAGATTGATCCGCCCGAAACCGAAGTTGTTATCGAAGCCCGGCGTATCTTCTGCTGGAGGACCGATCTGGTCGTCGCTACTGGTCTCGAGAATGGTGCGTACCTGTGTCGCTGTCAGGTTTCCGTTCTGAGCGAGCAGGACCGCCAGTGCACCAGCGGTCACCGGGGTTGCGGAAGATGTTCCGTTGAAGTTGGCCACGTAATCGGCAGTGGCTCCGGTCGTCACGTACCCGCCGGCCCCCGAGATGTCGGTAGTCACCATCAGTACTCCTGGTGCCACGACCGTTTGCTGGGTGCCGAAGTTCGATCCCCACCAATCCTCTCCATCACAGGAAGCAGGATTCTTGCGCTCGTCGCAGGGACTACTGGCGCCGACGGCGATCGCCTGGTTGTAGGCTGCCGGGTAGGAAACTCCGGCATTATCGTTGCCGCTGGCAAAGACCAAGATGCAACCCAGTCCTCCCCGACCCGTATCGAGTGCGTACTGGAGGGTGTCCTGCTCTGCAGTAGATGGTGCTCCTCCGCCCCATGAGTTGGAGAGGATGTCGGAGCCATTGTCGGTAGCCCAGGTGAGGGCATCGAGGATCCAGGCATTTTCGGTCCAATGATTGCCGAACCCGAGACGAATCGGCTGAATCTCGGCGGTCCATGCCACTCCCGAGATCCCCAGGCCATTGTTCCCGATGCCAGCCGCCAGTCCGGCGCAGGCGGTGCCGTGGCCGTCGGTGGATGCGCAGTTTCCAGGTACCCCTGCTGGGCTGGCCTGATTGGTCGAGTCGTGCCCTGCAACGATATTCGCGGCAAGGTCCTCATGAAACACATCGACTCCCTCGTCGATGATCGCGACCCTCACCGAAAGTGAGCCCGTCTGGACTCCCCAGGCATCGGCAGCATTGATGTCGACCCCGGGATTCCCTGCCTGACCGGTGTTCTGAAGATGCCACTGCGATCCGAAAAAGGTGTCATTGGGCACCGCCATCGCAGGCAGATGAAGGATGAAATTGGGGCTCGCCGATGTCACTCCGGAGACTTTCAGCAGGCGCTGGATCCGCTCCTCGATCAACCTCGGGGCACCATCGAAGGAAAGATGGAGCAATGGACTTCCCGAGGGGAATTCACGGATCAATTGAAGATCTGGAATCGCCACGATTCGATCGATGACGGTCAAGTCAGAGGAATCGAGGGTGACCAGAATTTCGGGACGAGGAATATGGAGTCGACCCTGGAAATCGAGACAGGGAGAAGCCCAACCTCCCGGTAATTGATCGAGTAATCGGAGGATCCGACTCGCCTCACCGGAAGGAGTCTGGACCAGCAGCAATCCCTGGTACGGGGTTCCCTCGATGGCATCGGATGTGAGATGGATCTGGAGATCCGCCAGATACTGCTGTATCTGAGTTTCAGGCTGCTCCGATAGGGGCAAATAAACGGCGATCTGACTCTCTCGTACCTCGAGTTTGACACGCTCCTCTCCCCACATGTAGGAAAAGGTCGAGGAAGTAGTCACTGGAAGCGGATCTCTGGGAGTTCTGACGATTCCTTGTGACTCGACTGTGCTACTTGGGACTATTGTCAGAATAAATCCCAGGAGCAAACAAGCCCGCAACGATCTCAGGAAGGACTGAAAATCACACCGCATCGCTTGTACTCTTTTCAAGTCGCCCAAACCTATTTCTGCAATCTGATTCGGATCAAAATCAATCGCAACTGGGGTGTCGAGCTTCAAAGGAAATAAACTGTCGAACAATCGCCATAAATAGATAACGTGTCGAATATCGAGATCATCTTGTACTGCTCTCCATAGTAGGATGGACCGTCGCTCTTCGATACCTTGAATCCCCTCAAGAACCACGGATTGCTCCTTGTATTTCCTGACTTTCGCTGAATCGGCAATAGTTCCTGACCAGTTTTCCAAAAATAGATCTCACTATCGTGACCATACGATACATTCACCTCAGCCAGCGGGAGCAGTCTCCGACGTCGAGATTTAGCCCACCAAGATAATAGATAGGAGACTTCCAGTGCCTGATCATGGATACCCTGCGTCACTCTTCCTGTCACTTGGCCTCGCCGCCGCCCTCATTTCAGGCGGCTGCGGCGGTGCAGGAACTCCTCCACAGCAGCAACCTGTTCTCGACCTGTCGAAGCACCGCGATTCTAACCTGATCCCTCCAAGGGTGGTTCCAGTGCTCTCCGATCGCGCCACCGCGGATCCCATCAACAGCGTTCCTGCCGATTTCGATTTCCATGAAGTCGACAGCCCTTGCGCACTCGAGGATCCGAGTCGGCAACCCATCTTCGGTGACCGGTTCCTGCTCTTCTATGAGGGATCGTGTTGTGCCACTGCTCCGCACGACTATGCCATCGGTCTGGTCTCTTCACCGGAGGAAGATTTCAATCCGCTGGTCATCAACCGGACGATCGTGATGAGTCCTGCCAGCATGCCGCCGCTGATCGTCAACGGCACGCCAATTGACCCTCGCGGTTCCGCCGACCCGACCGTCATCGTTGATCACGATTCCCTGGTCAATACTGCCGGGAGATATCAGATGTGGTTCGAGGGCACCTATGGAAGTGCTGGCACCCCTTCCGACACCTGGCAAAGCGCCATCCTCACCTGCACCTCCGCCGATGGGATCAGCTGGACCACTCCGACCTTCTGTAGCGGCCTGGAACCGGGACCAGCGTTTGACACTCTATCTGGCAATGTAGTGCGGGTGGCGGATCCAAGTGTGGTCAAGACCTCCGCTTTCACCGACCCCTATCGGATGGCATTCGAGGTCGAGCGAACCGATGGAAGTTCGGTGATCGGCATGGCCTTCTCCAATGATGGCAGTGCCTGGACGATTCGAGATGGCGTCCTCAGTGGAGCTCCTGCCGGCCCCAGTTTCAGTGGTGGCCCGGGAACCTTTGACGATATTGCGGTGCATGCCCCCAGCCTCGCGAGGGAAACCGATGCACAGGGAAATCTGGTCGAATGGATGATGTTCTACGAAGGGCGCGGATTTCTCGATAACGACACGGTGATCGGTTACGCCACCAGCCTCGATGGATACAGCTGGAGCGGATTTAACCTGGCGATCTTGACCTCCTCCTCTGATAATGTCTCTCCCATTCTGTTCGATTCGGACGACCTCAAACAACCGTCGATGATCCAGCCGAGCCAGTATCCCGGGATCGATTTGGGGGACCCTGGGGATCCCAACGATGATGCTCCCTACCCACGATTCCTGCTCTACTACGCAGCAGATGGAGAAGAACCACTGGTTGCGGATCGGGTCAATCGTATCGGACTCGCCACTGGTTCATGATTCCAGGTCGAGATGTAGTAAGATGGGAAGAGATCAAGACTTCAGCCCTGTGGAGAAGAGTGTTGGAGAAGAATTTCCTGAACCATCCCGGCGGGCCTGTCCCGCAAGACTCGGCCCGACTTCAGTCCGGTGCCACTCGGTCCGGTGCCTCTCGGTACCCGGTCACGCTGATCCTGTTGCTACTCTTCTTCGGTTGCGATGATCCCACTGCCACTCCACCAGCCCCGGCTCAACCCCCCACCGAAATAGCGGTCTCCTCGAGGGGAGACACTGCCGTTGGTCGGGTCGCCCCGCCGATCGAGGGGAACCACCAGCCGCCCCTCTTCGATGGCCCCCGCTCGGTGATCGCTGGCGACGGCTCCTTACGCATCGAGTGGCATGCCGCCATCGACGACCACACCGACAGCGACCAGATCCATTACCAGATCTTCCGTTCCACTCGTCCAGGTAAGCAAGACTTCGACCAACCCTGGATCACCACCGGTGCTGGGGCCACTTCCTATACGATTCAAAACTTGCCCAATGGTCAGGTGATCTACCTGGTCGTTCGATCGATCGACGACCAGGGGATCAGCGATTCCAATCGATCGGAATGGCCCGCACTTCCCAATCCAGTGCTGTATGTCGATGCAGCGGCCTCCGACACTGGCGATGGCAGCAGTCCTGAAGACGCTTTCCAGAAGATCGATGACGCCATCGGGAATGCGATAGGCCTGGCCGGAGTCAACATTCATGTCGCCGCAGGTCGATACCCGGAACAGTTGCTTCTGTTCGAAGGGATGGCGATCTACGGTGGATTTCCTGCTCGATTTGCCGGCCCCTCTTCGCCAGACCAGCATCTCACGAGGTTGATCGGATCGCCCGGCCAAGACGCCATCATCGTGCCTCCCGGGGAACAGTTGGTGGTCATCGATGGTCTCACCTTCGACGGGGCACGAGAAGCTCGTCGTGCGATCGTCGCAGACGACTGCCGCTTTCGCATCTCTCGCTGCCACATCACCGGCTTCAAGGACAAAGGCATCCAGATCGAGACCGACCTCGACCAAGACGGGCGCGTGGTCGGCATCATCCAATCCTGCTCAGTGAGCGAAAGTGGCGGCGATGGAATCCGTATCGAAGGTCATGTCGATGTCGCGATTCGCGACTGCCAGCTGATCGACAACCAGCAAAGTGGACTGTCGGTGCTACCACTACTGCCACGGCCAGGGGCCAAGGCGAGGATCGACATGGAGCAGTGCGAGATCGCTCGCAATCGAGACATCGGGATCAGCATCAAGATCGATGCACCACTGGGAGACGGGAGTGATCCTGCACGAATTCGCATCGGCCTGCGCGGAATACTGGTCGAGCGCAATCACGATCACGGCGTCAGTATCGACATTCGCTACCCTGAGGGATCTGCTGCAGACCTGAGAGTCCGTGCCGAGCAATGCTCCTTCATCAGCAATCACAAGTCTGGACTGCATCTCGATGCCGACGCCCCGGGAGACTTCAGTGTTCTGGAATCGGAGTTTCTGGGTAACCTCGGTGGTGCAGGCCTGCGAATCAGTGGTGATGCTGAGAACGCGCTCACCCGGGTCAGTTCTTGCTTCTTCGGCGCTCAAGCAGGCTCCGGAGTGGTCCTTTTGGGCAAGGGGCTGCTCGACATCACACGCAGCCTGTTCATCGACAACAAGGGCCCGGCGGTCAGTACCTCAGACACGCAACAACTGAAGGCTCGCATGTGGGCCTGCAGCGGCATCGGTCCCGCCGCGGTGGGAACCCGTACTGAAGCAGTCGAATTCGCCCTGCCGAACTCCGATCGTTGGCAGTGGCTCAGAGTGACTCGAGTACAGTCCGGGCAACTGACCGTCGAGGCTGCAGAAACCTCGTCCTTCGAAACTGGTTTCCTCCATCATCCCCGAGGTCTGGCTGCAGTCCCCATCGCTGGGCAGGAGAAGAGCGGTCAGTTACTGATCAGCGCCGCGGACTCTGCCAGGGTCGAGGCCGGCTCCTGCTGGCTGTGGAGTCCCTCCTCGGAGGACCCCCTCTGGTCCCAGTACCTCGACCGCTTCGCTGCGAGTTTCGACTCCATCCTCGCCGCCCCTGCCGGTTCCCTTCGGCCGGGTGTCCGGCGTAGTCTTGCGAAATCGCAGCGTCCGATCTCCTTCACATCCATCGAGCCGCCCCCCGGCACCGTCACCGCAGGGCCCGCTCCTCGCTGGATCCTTCACCTGTCCGAGGCGCTCCCCAGGACTCCAAAGTTGAAACTGACCATCGATGGGAAACTCACTCCAATCATCGGCGAAATCGACGGCAAGATATGGGCGCTCAACTGCTCGACGACACTATCCGCTGGCCAGAGAGTCCGCCTCGACTGGACTCCGGATATCTCTCCCGCAACCAGCGATCCTGAGCGCTATTCGCACGAGTGGCTGGTGGTTCCGGTGGGAGATCGCTGATGTTGATTCGCACGCGAATTCTGCTGCTGGTACTGACCCTGTTCACCTTCGCCATCGGGGGAGGTTTGGCGGCGCTGATGGTGATCCACGATCTGCAGATGGCCGTGGAGGAGAGTCAAAAGAGTCGTCAGGATCTGATCGCCATCGGCAAGATCCGCGACCTGCTGCTGATCACCACCGGAGAGATCGACAACCTTCAAAACTGGAAAACCACCGATCGAGATCGGTTCCGCCAACAGATCGACAGTTGCCAGCACGCCATCCTTTCCCTGATGGACTCCGATGAGAACACCTCCAGGGAAGAGCAAGGCGCGATCGAAGACCTGGACCGATCGGTCAAGAACTTCGAGCGAGCCGTGATCCACTCCCTACGCTACCTGGAAGAGGGCATTGAGGGTCGAGGCCAGGAGCGCACTCGCAACTGGCTGAAGGACCGACTGGTACCCGATTTCACCGCGGCGGTCGTGCAACTCGAACAACTACAACAAACCAGGATCGGCGAACTGGAACTTCGAGCGCGCAGCACTGCCGAGCAAGTGACCTACCTGCTGAGCAGCCTGGGGGCAATGATGTTACTGCTGTGTGGATCCTGCTTCCTGCTGCTCCAGCGCTGGATCATCTCCCCTCTCGAAAGTCTCTCCACCGCTGCCCAGCAGATCTCCGGCGGCCAGTATGGCCAAAAGATCCCGATCCCCGCAGGGGATGAGATCGGTGACCTCGCCCGCGAGGTCGAGGCGATGTCGAGTGAGATCGACGATTACCAGCAACGAATGGTCGAGCGAGAGCGGCTTGCAGCGGTCGGTGAGATGACCGCTTCGGTCGCCCATAACCTGCGTAATCCGCTCGCCAGCATCCGGGCTCTAGCTCAGGGCTCTCTGCGCAGTGGAGACCAGGAACAGGTCTCCCCTTCCCTGCGGACCATCATGGACACGGTCGATCGTGCCGACCGCTGGCTGAAAGATCTTCTTCAGGGTTTAAAACCGATCCAACTCGATCGAAAACCACTCGAGGACCTGTCGCTTCATCTGGACAGAATCGCTGCTGCTGTGGAGGGCTTCTCCTCCAAACTAAATGTCGAACTGAAACTGGAGATCTCCCCTTCCCTACCGCAACTCGATCTCGACCTACGAAGACTGGAACAGGTCCTGCTGGTACTGCTCAACAATGCGGTGGAAGCCTCCTCCCCGGGAGATACCGTCATCCTGGGGGCCTCTACCGATAATAATGAGATCCACATCGAGGTGAGAGACGAGGGCTCAGGGATGACGGAGGAAATTCAATCCAAACTCTTCACCCCCTATTTCACAACCAAGAAGGGTGGCCTCGGTCTTGGTCTCTCTCTGACACAAAGAATCATCCACGGACACGGAGGCCAGATCGATGTGGTATCTTCTCCGGGGCAAGGCACCACCATGTCGATCCGGATTCCGCTGACCAAGACGGCGGAAGACGAGTGAAAGGCACACGATGGCTCATATCCTGATCCTCGATGATGAACAACCTCTCCTCCAGTCACTGACTCTGGAGTTGGGCCGAGGAGGACACACTTCTCTGCCCGCAGAAACCGGTGCTGAGGCGCTGCGGCTCCTCGAGACCCGATCGATCGACATGGCCATCCTCGATGTCCAGTTACCAGATATCTCGGGGCTCGAAGTACTGCGCAAAATTCGCGCGGAAATGCCCGAAGTCCCGGTCTTGATGGTGACCGCATACGCTTCGGTCGACAGTGCCGTCGAGGCGATGAAAGAGGGCGCACTCGACTATCTGGAGAAACCTCTCGATCTCGAGGAGTTGCACCTGGTGGTGGAGAGAGAACTTGGAAATGCCGACCTGAGACGACTGGCGGAGGTCAATGAACGCGCCTCTGCTCTGACCGAAGAAAACCAGATCATTGGAGAGTGTCCTCAACTGGAGGAAGCCAAGGCGGTGATCGAGCAGATTTCCAGCATACCGGTGGAAAGCGCAGCCGAACTTCCCACCATCCTGATCGGTGGAGAAACCGGAGTCGGTAAGGATTTGCTGGCCCGTTACATTCATGAGTCCGGGAGCCTATCGAGAGCTCCCTTCCTGCAGATCAACATGAGTGGATTACCGATTCCGCTGATCGAGAGCGAGTTGTTTGGTCATGAGAAAGGAGCCTTCACCGGCGCCACCAAGACCAAGCAGGGTCTCTTCGAGGTGGCCTCTGGAGGCACCATTTTCCTCGACGAGATCGGTGATATGCCGCTGGACATGCAAACCAAACTGCTGAACGTCCTCGAATCGAAGAAAGTGCGAAGAGTCGGCGGCACTCGGGAGCATCAGGCAGATGTTCGCATCATCGCTGCAACCAATCAGGACCTGGAAAAAGAAGCCCAGGCCGGTAACTTTCGATCCGATCTCTACTATCGCCTGAAGGTAGTGTCCTTACTCCTCCCGCCATTGCGCGAACGTGGAGAGGATCTGAATCTCTTGATCGATCACTTCCTCCTGCGTTATCAGCACAAGTACAGGAAACCAGAACTGGTGCTCAGTCCCGAAGCGAGGGCAGAGTTGAATCTCTATCGCTGGCCCGGGAACATCCGGGAACTGGCTCACACGTTGGAGAGGTTGGTGTTGATTTCTACCGGGAGCCAGGTGGCGATGCCGAATCTGGTCAACCAGGAATCGACACCCGCATCGCAGAAGAGCATCCCCTTGCCGGCAAAGTCGCTCCTCTTTGACTTCAGTAGCGGTTCCTGCACCCTCGAAGATGTCGAAAAGAACCTGCTAGAACAGGCGCTGGACCACACCGAAGGCAACATCTCCATGGTGGCTCGATTACTGGGTTTGACTCGTGGGGCCCTGCGTCACAAACTCGAGAAGAGGGGCCTCTCCTCCTCCTGATCGGTGACCGCACGCCACTGGCCAATCACCGCCAGTCGGCTGGCTATATTTGGCCACTCATCGATCCCCATCCAAACCGCTGGCCGTATACCACCAGTATGGTCATATATAGCCACCAATTCGGCTGTAAGTAACTATTGTAAGACAAGCCACAGCAACGACTTGCAACCTAATGTCGACATCTCGTGACTTATTGTATACGATCATCTCTGTATGGCTTGTCATTTGCAACCCCCTTTCACGGGAGTGGTTACTTCCCTGAGAGGACCTACGACTTGAAACCTCAGCGCGACGGAATCGAGACCGTGTCCCCCTCCAGGTTCAGGATCGCCATGTACAGTCATGACGGTTATGGGCTGGGACACTTCCGCCGCTGCTTGCTGCTGGCACAGAAGACCCAGCAGCACCTCACAGATATCGAGATCCTCATCGTCACCGGCTCTTCTCGCGCCTTCTTCTTCAACTTGCCTCGCAATACTCGAATCGTCACTCTCGACACTGTCACCAAGGATCTGAACGGCAAGTACATCCCGCGGAACCCACAGATGTCATTGACCGAGACGCTGGCCAGAAGACGGCAGATTCTCAGTCGAGCACTTCTCGACTACAACCCCGACCTCCTCATCGTCGACCATGTCCCGACCGGTCTGAGAGGTGAACTGCTTCCCTTGATGGCAGACCTCAAATCGAGGGGAACTCGACTCGCTATAGGATTGCGAGACATCATCGACGAAGGTCCACAGGTCCGATCGGCGTGGCAAAAAGATGGTTGTAACCAGGTGATCGAGTCGCTCTATGACCACATCTGGGTCTACGGCAACCAGAATATCTTCGACCTGGGTAAACTCTATGGGCTGAGTGCTTCCGCCTGTCAACGCCTCGAGTATCTCGGATATCTTCGCAGATCGGTACGATCTCACCAGCCCCCGGACGAGACTCGGGATTCCATCCAATCGTCCATATCCGATCCCCGCTTGGTTTGCGTGTCCGGCGGTGGAGAAGATGGATTTCCGACGGGGTCGACCTTTCTGGAAGCGCTGGAGGCACATCCAGTAAACATTCAGGGCACCCTGATCACCGGCCCATTCCTGTCGCGTGCTCATTCGCGAGAGCTGGCCAGTCGCTTTGGAACCAACAAGAACCTCCAGGTGCTCAGATTCACAACTCACCTCGAACAGCACCTCGAAACAGCGGATCTGATCGTCACCATGGGCGGATACAACGCCATGATGGAAGCGATCTCCACCCAGAAACCAGTCATCGTGATTCCCAGGGTTTTCCCACGACAAGAGCAATGGCTCCGAGCCTCGCTGTTTGCCGAGAAGGGCCTGGTCCGATGCCTCCATCCAGACAACCTCACTCCAGAATTGCTCTCTGCTGAAATCCAAGAAGCTCTTGCCGGCCCTCCACCTCCATCCCCTGAGGAGTGTGGTCTCAGCATGGATGGAATTGGCAACTTCCTCACACGGATTGATCATCTTCGAAAAGAAGTAATTTCAATGAGAAAGGCCCATCCCAATGGCAAATCAGATCTCATCGGAGCCTGATTCAAGTATTCACGTTGCATACCTCCTGAAGATGTTTCCGCGGCTTTCGGAAACCTTCATCCTCAATGAGGTCCTCGAACTGGAGCACCAAGGTGCCAAGGTAGATGTGTTCAGTTTGATGGCTCCCGGAGACGGTCGCTTTCATGGAAACCTGAGCCAACTCAAACTGGCCGTTCGATGTATCCCACGAGAAAAGCCTGAATCTCTCTGGTCAAAGATCTGGAGTCTCGAGCCGGGCCTGGTTCCGCCACTGAATCAATGGGAAACGGCCGTCGAGTTCATCCGAAGGAACCGTTTCCCCAAGGATCTAGACATGCTCCTCAGAGCATTGCTGATCGGAGCCCAGGCCAAGTCTCTGGGAGTGCAGCATTTCCACGCTCATTTTGCGACGATCTCGACTCGCATGGCGGCGCTCGTGAACTTGCTCTATCAGATTCCATTTTCGTTCACTTGCCACGCCAAGGATATCTTCAGAGAAACGGTGGACCGTCGCCTGTTCAAGGAATTGGTCGACCTCTCCACCTTCGCCATCACCGTGAGTGACTTCAACCGCAACTACATCATCGAGAAGACACCCGATGTCGATCCTGACAAGATCATCCGTCTCTACAATGGCATCAATCTAGACTTCTTCGAGCCTTCGATCCGGGAACCGGAGACCGATCCGATCCACATGATCAGTGTCGGGAGATTGGTCCCAAAGAAGGGATTCGATCACCTGCTCGAAGCGCTTTCGATCCTTCGTAAAAAGGGAGTCCAGTTCAAGGCCACCATCATTGGAGATGGTGACGAAGAAGCAAAACTGCAGGAGTTGAGCCACCAGTTGCAACTGGATCAATGTGTCCATTTCACAGGAGGGCTCTCCATAGAAGAAGTGCGGAAACGTTGTGCCGAATCAGCGATGATGGTCCTGGCGTGCGTACCGGATGATGACGGAAACATGGATGCACTTCCCACAGTTCTCCTGGAAGCGCTGGGGCTCGACTTGCCAATCGTGACCACGACGCTCACAGGCTGTCCCGAGATCGTCGGGGAGGATGCAGGATTACTGGTCGAACCCGCCAATCCACAAGCGCTCGCAGACGCCATCGAACGGATCACCCTGAAGATCAAAAATGGTGAACTGGTCAAGGGAACGGCGAGAAATCGAGCACAGAAGTTGTTCGATCTTTCCACCAATGTTGCAACACTCCGGGGTCATTTCGAACGTAGTGTTTCAAAGAACTGCTAGGCAATCGGATGAAACGCTTTTCCTACATCTGTGCTGACCCAGGGATTCCTCTTCCAGGAAGGAAGGGCGCATCGGTCCATGTCGCTTCCCTCTGCCGAGCGTTTTATCGCCATGGCTTGACCGGGGATATCCACACGGTTCGAGGAGAATGTGCTGAGCTCGACGGCATTCCCATCCGCCCCATCTCGGTTCTTCCACGGAGAAAGCACAAATCTCTGGAAGATCGCGAGAATCGATTGTTCCTGTCACGGGTCGAATCGGTCATTGAAAAACCAGACTTCATTTACGAGCGTTACAGCTTGTGGCATCCAGGAGGTGTCTACCTGGCTCGAAAGCTAGGCGTCCCCTTTATCCTGGAAGTCAACAGCCCACTCCCTCTGGAAACCAAGAGATTCAGACAGATGGCGAACGAATCTCTGGCCGATGGGATTTCCCGATTGCTCCTGAGAGAAGCAGATCTCGTCGTCTGCGTATCGGAAGAAATCGCAAAATGGGTCGTCTCCGAAAGACTGCATTCAGCAGGAGTCTTGGTGGTGCCCAATGGTGTCGACGAATTACTGTTCCATCCGGAAGTGGAAAATCGACCGGCCACTCTTCCCGGCCCAGAAACCAAGTTAATTGGATTCACCAGCACTTTTCGGCCCTGGCATGGAACCGAACAACTGCTGGATACTTTTCAGTACTTGGTCAAGGAATTGAAATCGTCTGCTCACCTGGTTTGCATCGGTGACGGCCCAGAACGTCTCAAATTTCTCGACCAAGCAAATCGAGCAGGACTGGCGGATCGGATCCATGCACCGGGTAAGTTACATCATCTCGATGTGAATAACTGGCTCGCCAGTTGCGACGTGGCGGTGGCTCCCTATCCCAATCTGGACGACTTCTGGTTCTCCCCACTGAAGATCTTCGAATACTTCTGTTGTGGATTGCCGGTGGTAGCTTCTGCAGCGGGACAGATCCACGACCTTCTGGCTGAAGATCGCGGCGCTCTGATTCCCGTCGGCGATAGCAAGCAGATGGCGACCAGCATCCATCACTTCCTCGAGAATCCACAGCATGCTCAAGATGTAGGCCAGCGGGCGAGACAATGGGTTCTGGAAAATGCCACCTGGAAGATCAGGGCCGCCGAGATTCTTGAGCAGATAAAGGCCCTGCCATGAAACCTGAAACAGCACTAAAGAAAGGTTTCAAGGACTGGAGGACCATCACCGGCAAGCACGGTGACCTGATCCGTGCCCAGTCCTCACTGCTGGCTCTCTCCGGAGGCTCTTTGCTCATCGAGATCTTGTTTGCTCTGATCGCTCCGTGGCCCGTTCGTTATGTGTTCGATGGCATACTGATGCCGCAAGACGGAACAACCTTGATGTTCATACCTGAGGGTTGGCCGCAACAAGCACCGTTGTCATTCCTCGGGGTCGTCAGTGCCGCAGTGCTCGTGATTGCCATCGGGCAGGGAATCTTCGGCTACTTCAGAACCGTCACCAGTGCCATGGCTGGCCAACGTATGGTGATGAAACTGAGGAAACGATTCTATTCTCAACTACTTCATCTTTCGTTGAGATTTCATAGAGATCAAAAACTGGGAGATCTACTGGTCAGGATTACCGGCGATGTTCCGATGCTGCGCGATGTCCTCTCCACTGAGTTGGTCGACATCTCTGGCAGAGTGGTCCAGGCCATCGCAACCTTGACCATGATGTTCCTGATCGATCCTGAGTTGGCCGCGATATCCCTTCTGGTACTGATCGCCGTCACTGCTCTTTCTCGATTCTTCAGCCGCAAGATCACAAAGGTGGCCAAGAAACAACGGGAGTTCGAAGGCGAAATCGCCTTCACCACAGGAGAAGGTCTGACATCTCTACAACTGGTCAAATCACTCGGCAGAGAACACGAGATGACCCGACGCTTCGCCCGGAAGAACCGCTCCTCCCTGCGCCAGGGTGTACGTGGTACTCGGTTACAAGCGTCCCTGTCTCGCTGGACTGAATTGATCTTTGCCGGAGGACTCTCCGTGGTGTTACTTGCCGGAGCGTGGCGTGTCCACCAGGTCTCAGGAATGACACCGGGTATCTTGCTGGTTTTCATCTCCTATGTCCGATCGTTCCAGAAGCCGCTTCGGAAAGTTTCTAGACTGGCCGCCAAGGTCGGCAAGGCGGCGGCCTGCGCCGAGAGAATCGCAGCAGTGCTCGAACTGGAACCAGAAGAAAAGGATGCACCCGATTCGGTACCCGCCCCCCCACTCAAAGGGAAGATCGATTTCCAGCAGTTGCACTTTGATTACCAGAAGAGTTCCACTGCAGAAGAATCGGTCCCCCCGGCACTCAACGGAATAGAACTCACCATCGAAGCGGGTCAGCACCTCGTCATCATCGGGCCCAACGGTGCCGGTAAGAGTACCCTCTGCAATATGCTCCTGAGATTGTACGAACCCGATAGAGGTCAAATCCTCATCGACGATCAACCGATCCGAAACTGGACGATTCGCAGTCTCCGGGATCAGATTTCGGTGGTCCTGCAGGACAGTTTGATCCTGTCGGGATCGGTGCGAGACAACCTGCTCTTTCATTGCCCCGAAGCATCCGACGACCAGATCATCGCTGCACTATCCAGGACTGGTTGCCAGTTCCTCCTCGACCATCCAGAGCAACTCGATCGGGAGTTGGCTGAAGGGGGTCGCGATCTCTCCGGTGGTGAGAGAAGAAGGCTATCGCTCGCCTGTGCGATACTACGCGACACTCCGATCGTCATTCTGGATGAACCGACCACCGGAGTAGACCCGGAGACCACCGTCGAACTGAGAAAACTGCTGCCGCGATTCCTTCAGGGGAAAACCCTGATCCTGATCACACACGATCAAGAGCTGGCAGTTTCATTCGATCGCTGCATCCGCCTCGAAGCAGGACATATCTCCGAGGAAACCCATCAAGGTAGAGATGGAGGAGAGAGATGAACCACTTCCCGCTGCCCCCCGATGCTCCCGCTGGATTTTCAGAACTGATCTCCGGAGATCTCTGGCATCGTCTCGCGGATGCTGGGCTGGTCTTTCCGCTGGAGAATCCTCACCTGTCGATTCAGTACCTTCGCTTGAAGCCTAACGCTTGCAGGGTCTTTCTGCTCGGAGAGCAGCGTGAGAAGGCCGACATGCCTCCCCAGGGTATGTTGCTGCAGATCTATGATGATAAAGACCGGGCGCAATCGGTCTTCAACAAGGAAAAAACTCGGA
>Ga0209041_1000462_pt1 | contig 29331 bp, 28 predicted proteins | sample SaaInlV_100m_DNA_4_FD_184647 | JGI IMG/M metagenome (GOLD analysis project Ga0209041, IMG submission 184647) | Marine microbial communities from expanding oxygen minimum zones in the Saanich Inlet - SI037_S2LV_100m_DNA (SPAdes) (version 2) | ecosystem: Environmental > Aquatic > Marine >... | reverse complement strand
TATTAGAAGCCTTGATCTTAAGGGAAATATTTTAGTGACTGTCTAAATAATCCTTAATAGCAAGCTTGTCAGCTTTCATGTCTGCTCTAAATGCATTAAAAAGCTTCTGCTTATGATTGGGCATTAGTCCCTCAGACATATGTTTAATCTGCTGATAGAACCATGCCATTGCTCCAAATGCATTGATAACTTGAATTAGTGTAAATGGACTTGATGGAGAAAAAATTGAAGGCCCTAGCGATAGAGTTTTCTCAAAGCTTGGCAAGGTATCTAAGTTACCTGCCATCATTTTTTGTATGCAATAGGGATCAGCGCATAAAGGTCTTCCAACTCCAACCATTTGACAGATATTACTTTGCAAAGCATTCTCAATACCCTCTCTTGTTCGGAACCCACCAGTGACCATTAGTGGCAAGGATACTGCCTTCCTTATATTGTTAGCATATTCAAGAAAATATGCTTCTCTAGCAATGGTACTCTCTTTTCTTTCTTCACTTCTGTCAGGGTTGATGCTCAGGTCGTCCGCTCCTATTTGCTTGGGTTGCTCATATGAGCCTCCTGATATCTCAATGATGTCTACGCTTGCATCTTCTAACATCTTAGCAACTTGTATGCTTTCATTAGCAGTAAAGCCACCTTTTTGAAAATCTGCAGAATTTAATTTAACTGAAATTGGAAAATCTGCTCCCACCTCTGCCCTACATCTTTTAATAATTTCCAAGTGAATCCTAGCTCTATTTTCTAGGCTTCCGCCCCATGCATCACTTCGAGTGTTAATGTCTGGAGATAAAAACTCAGATAATAGGTATCCATGCGCTGAATGAAATTGGACACCAGTAAACCCAGTCTCTCTAGCAATTCTTGCTGTGAAAACAAACCTATCTATTACATCCATAATGTCTTCTTCGGTCATAGGCTGAGGGATCCCATAATTACGACCAGGAATTTTTAATCCAACATTTGAAGGCGCCAAGGGTGAAGAATTTATTTCTCCTGGGGTTTGTCTCCCAGCATGAGAAATTTGCATCCAAAGCTGGGTATTGTCTTTTGTTCCTGCAGCAGACCATGCTTTTAAAACATCAAGTTGTTTTTTGTAGTTATGTTCATCAATTACAACATTTGCTGGACCCTCTAGGTTACGATGATCAACCTGAACATTTCCAGTTAATAAAATACCAACATCGCCTTCAGCCCATTTCTTATATAAATTTATATGTCCTTGATGGGCCAGATTATCGCCCCGTGCTATGCGCTCGGTCATTGCAGCCTTGCAAATACGGTTTTTGATTACTTGGCCACATGGCAAAGTGAGTGTTTTATTCATTAAATTAGACATTGATTAATTCTCCAAAAAATAACTATACAACTTAGAGATAACTCGAGGTCAAGCTTTAGATCTATGCGAATAAATATAAGGTAAGGTTTATTATTGTTATCATAAGAGAATGAGTATTAAGTTTTTGAATTTTTTTTTGATATGTAGCGTGTTTGTTTTTGGCTTTTCATTTGGGCACTATAAGTATCCACCCTACTACCAGATTGCTAGCGCAAAAGCATATGTAATCAACTCTTTGACAAGTGATTTAACAAAGTTTTCTACTTGCAGCCTGCCGCAAAGTTTTGAGGTGATAGACGATTCACACGCTTTTCTAGGACATGCATACGGTTCGCCAAGGAAGATGAAAATAAATAACGGCTTGGCAAAAAATGCAATGGAATTCATCACTAACAACAAATCAAAGCTAAGATCAATAACGTTTACTGGAGATGTCTTCAGCAGTCCGTCTTTAGATAAATGGAAAAGCTTGAGACAAAAGACAAATGACAATTTAGGAATATTTGTTGCGCCAGGAAATAGCGACGTACAAAGACTAGATTCGAGAGATATTTTTCAAATAAGTGAATTTGGGCAACAAAAATATCCATTTTTAAAATACTTGGATGGAACCCCTGTTATTTTTGAAGACAGCATAAGTAACAACTGGGAAGTATCAAATGCAACTGTAGAGCTAGCTAACAATATTGACTCTGAGGTAGTTATAATAGCTAGGCACAATTTGCCAACATTGGACTTATTAAGTCTTGCAAACTCCAAGTCAGGTAAGTCCTCAAATTTGATTACAGTCGAAGAATTGGTTCAAAGATTTAATAAAGATACATTTTTTTACTGGGTGATTGGTGATAGTGGAGCCTTTCCACATTTACCAAGATTATCATGCTTAGCCTTCAAAAATCATACGTTTATAGTAAATGGTATAGGAGAACTGCCTGGTGACGCAGTGGTTTTGTTTCATAAAGGTAAATTTTATGAATACGAAATTGAATCAACTCAAGGCTAAATAACTCTATCGATAAAGCAAAGATGGTATTTTTTAGTTTTTAATTCAGGTTTATTTTTTTTCTAAGCTGCTCTTTGAAGTTTGAGATCTTTAATTCTTTCAATACATCTGCATCATGTTCTCAGCGAAAATTGTGATTTAAGATTTTTTTAGACTGAGGTATTTAACTGCAAAAATTTTGTATAGCTCAGACAGAAGTTCCACCGTCAGCTAACCCTGGTTTTAGACCATCTTAAGATATTTAATTGCATTGCAGTATTTTGAGAATCTTCTTCTTTGTGAGGGAATAATTTTTAAAAGAAAATCTACTGAAGTATTTTTAGACGCCTTAATTTCAACCACTGAATCTTTTTCAAAATAATAATTACTTTTATGGCCTAATTCCTGATATAAAATTTTAGAGTCGCGAGTTATTCTTATTCCTTGGAATAAAAAATATTCTCTTAGATAGCAGATTGAAACTTTTTTCTCTAAAAGACCGTAAACTGGATCAAAGTATCCCAACTTGTTTATTCTTTTTGCTTTAATATCTGAAAGAGCGATTGAATTTTTATGCCTCCCTTCAATGGATGAAATCTTAATCTCTAAATTTTGCTGTATCGAAGCTGCTTGAGGATAATGCCTGATTCTAATTTTCTTCCTTGGCAATAATCCCTCTTCAGAGTCCCTGTAAAGGCTGTAATTACTTGAATCAAAATAATTGGATTGAATAGCTCTCTTGGGAAATAGAATTTCTAAGCCTTGGTCTTTTAGGGATTGCAAGAATTGGTTAGAGTCACTAACAGTCATAGGTATCTTTTCTTCTATTCTGAAACTCATAGCACTAGAATTAATGAATTTTTATCTTTATTCATAGTTTTAGCATTGCATGAGAGATTATTCACTTTTAACTTAGCTCCAAAAAATTCCTGTTTTTTTTGAAAGGCCTCAGTGCATATATTAGTGTTTGTAATTGTCAAGAAATCTACAGAGCTATCAGATGAGTCTTTTGATGCTATGCCACTATTAGCTTGATTAATATTTATATCTTTAGCTAGAAAAAATGATTTTTCGCCAACAGAAATCGCTTTATCACCACAGTCTTTAAGAACGCCAGATTTAATTTGATAATTTCCTTGACTAAAATCTACACAATCATTTAGTGCATCGGAGACTAATAGAGTATTAATCCTTAAATCTGAAAAATCTATATCAAGACCGTCTGCACTTGCGCCATAGACTTCTAACTTTTGTATTTGTCCAGAACTATCAATAATATTAACTATATCTTCGCATGAAGTATTAATGGCATTCGCAGTAATGCGGGTATTATTAAAGGAAGAATTATAAAAATTTAGGCAGCCAGTTAGTCCGTATCTATTATACCGGGCGATAGAAGATTTAATATCCTTTGAAATAATATTTGATTTTAAAATCACGTTAACGCCATCAAGATTACTGCTTTTGATTAAGGCCCAATCATGGCCTGTGTTTAAATCAATGGATAGCGTGAGACTTTTTTCATTGAAATTTAAAATACTACTCTCAGATGCTTGGACAATAATTAACCCATTGTTAAATGACTGAGTTTTTGTGTTATCTCTCTTAAAAGAAGGCGGAGAAAGAAAGAGAGGTGAGTCAAAGCTTTGATTTGCCAATTTCTTTCTTTCCAACATTCTACCTACTTCAAAGAAATTTAGAGAGTACTTCATGCATTTATTATCCAGCACGTTACAAATATCGGAAGGAAATATATTTGGTTTTTCTGCTGAAGGCATCTGATTAATACTAATAATACTAGATTTTGGCATAGCTTCCCTAATGTTCTCTAACAGATTTTGATGTACGGAAGTTTCTTTATCCTGACCGCTTGATGGTTCATTGAGTTGACTGCTTCGATAATCTTGAAATGATTCATGCAATCTGGATATTTTTAGTAAAATATTTTTTAATACAGTTTCTGATTCTTCCTCTGATACAAAAAAAAGATTGCCCTCCATCGAGCTTGAAAGAAACTTTGGTGTTATTGCTCTAATTTTTTTCTTGAGGGCTGAAAAATGATCATTTTTTAAGTGAGGATATTCGCTAAACTGAGGCATTTTTTCAATCCATTTTGTATTAATTTCTCGAGTATTACCATCAAAGTAAATTGGCTCCATTCCTCCTTTTAGACTGTTGTAGTAAAATTTTCTGTTGTGAGGTCGCAGAGCATGTGTACTATTTGTTGCAAAAAGTAATAACTCGAACATTGCCCATTCTTCTATTAATTTCTCATTATTTTGCGCTAGAAGCTGCCAATCAAGAATATAGTTATCAGAACCAGCATGGTCTCTTCCATATGTCATGTATGCTTTTTGCAATATTGAGAATGAGTTTAGAGCAATTCCTGCAGATATAGAATTGCTGGAGGCCCAATTATCATTTGTAATTTTTGCAAGAGATAAACTTACTTTAGCCTTGTGAAATTTATCCTTTTCTATGCCGTAATTATTGAATTGAAAGTTATTAAATAAAAATCTTTCATCGCCCTCAAATAATGGGCCCTCCCTTCGGTTCATGCTTTCAATCAGTTCTTTAGACGCTTTCTCTTGGAATAGCATCTCAGCATTGGTTCCATTCATATCTACATTAATCAGTGATGTTCTTGGAGCAATAATATTATTAATTCTTAAAATTTTTGTTATTAAAATTTCATTTCCATGATGCCTTGTTTGAGGAAGTAAGAGCTTAAATTTTACTATGTTGGCAATTGAGCCATCTTCAAGAGAGACATCAATACTCTGATTTAAGCGACCACCCTGTTCAAAATTTATGTGATCTTTCCAGTCACCATGAAGTCGGATCTTTGATCGATGTGTACATTTGCCAAAAGAGTAATGAGTGATAACTTTTGCTGGAAACTTTTTTTTATGTTTATCTGTAATAGATCCAGTTCTAGAAATAAATGCTTCTAACGTATTGAGTGTCCATTTTCTGTAATCATTAATTTTTATTTCAATTTTTTGAATTTGATTAATATTTTTTAACTCATTCAGATATTGTCCAGTATTAAAGTCACAGTTTCCAAGATTGTTTGCAGCAATAGGTTGAATAAAAAATATTAATACTATGAATAGAAAGCTCTTCAATTCATTGCCTTGATAGAAGGATGCACGGGCTAACCTGCAGAGAATTTAATATCAGTTACTTCAGAGTTATCTTGGAATTCTATTGAAATTCTTTTAAGTACTTCCAAGTCATTAGAAGCAAGCCTATAAATATACTCCCCATCTGATTTATTAAAAGAAACTAGGATAGGGCTGTTAAATAATTTATTGTGTTGAACAGCTGAAGTAACCTCTAATATATTGGATGAATTCCCTTCTGAGAAAGATATTTCAAATAATTTTCGATGAAAAACTTGAGCTAAAATTATATTTATAAAATAGGCTCCAATAATAAGACCATTGCTTACTAAGCCAAGAATTACTAACCAACGCATGTCTGCAGCCGCACAAATGCCCAAGGTTAGCATTAGAAAAAAGATAACTAGTTCAAAAGATGATCTAACAGGATTTCTAAACCTAACTATAGATAGAGCGCCGATCATACCAAGAGAGAGGGCTATATTTTTTGAAATTACACTTGTAATTGCAAAAGTGATGATTGGTAAAAGAACAAGAGTCATTGTGCCAGAAAATGTTTTTATCCAGTTCTGTTGATGGATGCCAACTGATTTTCTTGTAAGTAGAGAAAAGAGAACCAATACTATTATCGCAACGATTTTATCTTGGTTTAAAAGAATATAATCAATCATAGCTAGAAAGTGTATAGGTAAATTAATCAAGATACTACAGATTTACTAAAGCCTAAATATTGTACCTATGAGGTTTATAGGCTTAATATTTTTTGCGTAGTTATTGATCATATAAGATTCTATGGCTTTAGTTTGTGAGTAAGTAATGCAACATTTTATAAATGGTGGGCCCGGGAGGACTCGAACCTCCGACCAATGGATTATGAGTCCACTGCTCTAACCAACTGAGCTACAGGCCCAAAAATTATTCGTCTAGGAAATTTTTCAGGTGACTTGATCTGGAAGGATGTCTTAACTTTCTTAAAGCTTTAGCTTCTATTTGACGAATCCTTTCTCTTGTTACATCAAATTGTTTACCAACTTCCTCTAAAGTGTGATCTGTGTTCATTCCAATACCAAAACGCATTCTGAGAACTTTTGCTTCTCTTGCTGTCAATGATGAAAGAACATCATCGGTAGCAAAATGAAGGCTGCCTTCAGTTGCATTTTTTAATGGTGAATGAATCACTGTATCTTCAATAAAATCACCTAGGTTGGAATCTTCATCATCGCCAATGGGTGTCTCCATTGAAATTGGCTCTTTGGCAATTTTGAGAACTTTTCTTACCTTATCTTCTGGCATATCAAGCTCAATACTGAGCTCTTCAGGGGTTGGCTCTCTGCCCATATCCTGCATCATTTGTCTTGATACCCTATTAAGCTTGTTAATAGTTTCAATCATGTGAACTGGAATACGAATCGTTCTTGCTTGGTCTGCAATAGATCTCGTAATAGCCTGCCTAATCCACCATGTAGCATAGGTAGAAAATTTATAACCTCTCCTATACTCAAACTTATCAACGGCTTTCATCAAGCCAATGTTACCTTCTTGAATTAGATCTAAGAACTGCAAGCCTCTATTTGTATATTTTTTAGCAATCGAAATCACTAATCTTAAATTGGCTTCAACCATATCTTTTTTTGCCCGTCTCATTTTTGTTTCGCCCATAGACATAGCACGATTAATTTCTTTAATATCTTTAACGCTTAAGCCAACTCTTTCTTCGATTGACTTAATAGCTTTTTGAGCAATCACAACATCAGATTTAATGTGCTCTAAAGATTTTTTAGAATACTTCTTATTGCTCATCAGAGAGTCAACCCACTTAATCTTTGTGATGTTATCTTTGTACATAGCAATAAAGTCTTTTCTTGGAATTCTTGCAGACTTTACAAACAAAAATTGGATTCTCTTTTCATGCAAACGTATCTCGGCTAAATCGCTGCGAGCGAAGAATGCAAGATCCTCAAACATTTTTGGTGAGAACTTAAGGAATTTAAAAATTAATCCTAATTTTGAAAATTCAGCTTTGGCTTCTTTTGAATGTCTACCTTTATAGCCAACAACTTTATGAGTCTTGTTAAATTGACGTTTCAAATTCGTCATACGTCTTTGAACTTCTGCGAGATCTGGCCCGTTGTCTACCTCTTCATCACTTTCTTCTAACTGTTTGGCTTTTTCACTTCCCGGTCCAGCTGATGGAACTTCTTCCATTTCCTCTAAGAAACCAGTTAACAATTCGCTCAGTTTTTTATCTTCAGCCTTAACCAGCTCATAAAAATCAATGATGTGCTCAACAATGCCTGGATAATTAACACTTGCATCCAAAAGGTCACGCATGCCCTCTTCAATACGTTTAGCAATTTCAATTTCACCTTCTCGAGTCAGCAGGTCTACTGTACCCATTTCTCGCATGTACATTCTTACCGGATCAGTTGTTCGGCCTGTTTCATTCTCCACTGCAGCCAATGCTTCGGCCGCTTGCTCAAGGGCAATATCATCCTGGTCATCTGATTCAGCTAACATTAATGTATCTGCATCAGGCGCAGTTTCATGGACTTGAAGACCCAAGTCATTGATCATTCCAATAATTTCATCAACCTGATCAGGATCAGAAATATCTTCAGGAAGGTGATCATTTACATCTGCATAAGTCAGGTAGCCTTGCTCGCGACCTTTCTCAATTAACTCTGCAATTCTTGACCCTTGTTTTTTTAGCTTATCCACTCAATGCCTCTTTTAATACGTTCACTCTATGTGATGTCAAATTCGATTTTTTCAATCTTGATTTGAACTTAATTTTTTTAACCAATTTCGATCATCATCAGTAATTTCTTGCTTTTTTAAGATGATTTGCTGTAAATCTCTTCTTTCTGCTGGCGCAATCGATCTGACATTATACTTGTCTTTAAGAATTTGCTCTCTATCTTTTTGATTTTTTAACAAAATATCCATGCAGTCTTGAATCAGTTTTAAAGCATTTTTTTCTGATAATTCAAGCCCAGCAACAACTGCTTCAGAAAAATATCCCTTTATTTGCTCTGATTCTAGGCTTTCTATAACTCGTGAAGGCTTGATATCTGGGGTTTGCTTGTATAAATCCAGAATCACAAATAAAAAATTGAACTTAGGATCTTCTTTCAATTCATCAAATATTGGTTGATCTGCAATCTTTGGAAAGCTTAAAAGCGCACTGAATATATTGATTACTGCTTTTACTCTCACAGGAGTGGTAGAGTTTGGTCGAATGCTTTGTGCTGAGGCAGATGCTGAAGATGAGATGGTTTGGGGGATATCCATGCTTTTGATATCCATGCCGCATAATTTAGATATTTCATTTGCATACACTTCTTTAATAACTGCATTATTTATTTTATTAATGACTGGTAGGGCGAAGGCTGCTGCTTGAGATCGACCCTCAAGAGTTTCTAAATTAAAGTCTTTAACCTTTGATAAAAAGTAGGTTGAAAGAGACATAGATTCATCCAAAAGTTTTTGAAAAGCTTTTAAGCCGTGCTCATTAATAAAGGAGTCTGGATCATGGCCTTGCTCAAAAAAGACGAAGTGGATATTAATATCTTCCCTGATAATTGGGAATGTATTCTCAACTGCTTTCCAGGCTGCTTTGCCACCAGCCAAATCACCATCAAATGCAAAAAATATCTTATTTGTGTATCGCATAATTTTAGCAACATGGTTCGGCGTTACAGCAGTTCCAAGCGTAGCTACGGCATTTTTCACTCCATGCTCATAAAGCCCTATTACATCCATGTAACCTTCAACCACAATCAAAGAAGCAATATTTTTTTCTGCATCTTTAACTTCAAATAAACCAAATAACTCATTAGATTTATTAAAAAATGAGGTTTCCGGTGAGTTTAAATATTTTGGTTCACCTTCATCAATAATTCTGCCGCCCATAGCAATAAAGTCACCTTTGATGTTTCTAATTGGAAAAATAACTCTGCCTCTAAATCGATCATAAAATCGATTGTCTTTTTTGCTAAATAAACCAGACTCATCTAACTCTTGGATTGGAGTATCGGGACCAAAATAATTAGCCAAAGCATCCCATGAATCTTGAGCATAACCAATGTTAAATTTCTTTGCAGTTGCGCCAGTAATATTTCTATCCTTTAAATACTGCACAGCCTTAGGAGCAGTTTTATTATTAAGATTTGATTGATAGAATTTCACAGCTCTTTCAACAAGCCCGCTTGGCTTGGTCTTTTCCTGCTTGCCGCCTTCGTATGGCACTGTCATACCTGCAGCGCTTGCAAGTGTTTCAATTGCATCTACAAACTCTAAATTTTCATACCTCCTCAAAAAATGAATGGCATTTCCAGATTCTTGGCAAACGAAACAATAAAAAAACTGCTTATCTTGATTGACAGCCATCGATGGGTTTGAATCATCATGAAATGGACAGAGGCACCAAAAATTAGATCCTTTTTTATTGAGCGGCAAGCGTCGCCCTATCACTTCCACAATATCGGTTTGATCTATAAGTTGATCAATAAAGCTACTAGGAATTGACATGATGCTCCATCCAATTATCTAAAAAGATTTTTGCAGCCAAATCATCAATTCTAACTTTCTTTGTATTTGATTCCATTAATTGCTTTGCTTCAAACGAGGTTAACCTTTCATCCACCATCTCGCAGGGGATATTGCTGATCATTTTTAGTTTTTTAAAAAATGGTTCGACTTTTTTCATCATATCACTAGGAGTCCCATCCATGTTGAGAGGCTTTCCTACAAGCAATTGATCGGGCTTCCATTCCTCCAGAAGCAATAAAATAGTGTTCCAAATTTCTTTACCTTCCTGCTGAACATTTAAGACTAGCAGCGGAGAGGATGTTTTGGTAATAGTTTGGCCAACTGCAACACCAATATGCTGGGTACCAAAATCAAAAGCCAAGATCTGCATAACTATGAGTTAGTAAAATTCCAATCTCTGATGATTTCAAGCTGCTGATAAGAGGCGATCATTTCTTCTGGAAAAGGTTGAAAAGGGCTTGATTGACGTAAAATTTTTAAAGCTAATTCATCTAATCTTGAGTTTCCAGAGGATTGCAAAATATCTGCAGCAATTAAATTACCCTGCTGGTCTATGACAGATTTAATCTGCACTTTAAAGTTACCTTGAATAATATCAGAAGTTGAGATCTCATAATAACCTGCAGTTTCAACTTTCCTTTGCCATGCATTCAAATAAACTGTTTCAAAACTTTCCATTGTTGAATTAGATTCTAGTCGCCTAACGCTAAACTGAGATTGATCTTGTAAATTCACATCCTGAGATACCATTGCGCCTTGTTGAGAGTTTTGTTTTATTAGCTCACGACCATCAAAAGAGCGACCCTCCATGTCGAATGCTCCATTCGCAAATTTAATATTTACTATTGCCTCTTCCTTAAATTCCCATGGCTGTTGGATAACCACAAAACTTACTCCAAAGATTGCAGTGGCGTGAAATATCAAAGAAACAAACATCGACTGCCTAAAGCCCCATCTTTGTATCCGCTGTTTATAAATAAGAGGTTGCATACTATAAGGACTTTAATAAGGCTTGAATTGGGTTTTGCTGGGTTTGAGTAAGAATTTCTCTAGCTCCTGTTGGGCTGGTAATATTAATCTCCGTTAAGTGATTGCCAATCATATCGATGCCAGCAAAAATAATGCCCTCGGCCAACAGCAGTTTTCCTATTTCTTTGCTAATAGCCATTTGTTCTGAATTTAATTCACGAGCTTCACCCTTGCCACCAGCTGCTAAATTACCCTTAAAGCTGCCATCTTGCGGAACTCTCGCCAAGGCAATTGGGAAAGGCTCTCCGTGAATAATGAGTATTCTATAGTCACCGTTATAAATTTCAGGAAGAAAACTTTGAACCATTACCATTGTTTGAAAATTATTGGTTAGTGATTTAAAAATTTCTAAGTGATCTTCAGATGTTTCATCAAATTTATATATTGAGTCGCCTCCCATGCCGTCAAGAGGTTTCAAAATAATAATTGGATATTTATTTTTAAAGACAATAAAGTCTTCTTCTTTGCATATCACCCTAGTATCAGGCATCCATTTAGCAAATCGCAGTGCAAATATTTTCTCATTAAATTTTTGAAGTGCTGCAGGCTTATTAATAACATTTGCGCCCTCAGACTCAGCTTGGGCAAGCATATGGAGCGCATTAATATAATTTTCATCAACTGGTGGATCTTTTCGCATAAAAATATTGTTGATATTTTTAAGCAGCATAGGAGTTTCAATTTTACTGCTATCCTGAGGATGGTTGTTTGGATCTTTGATCTCTGAAACTGTTGCAAAAGTTTGTTGGTCCACATAAGTGAGGTCTTTCATTTCGCACTGAAGAACTTGGCCGCCCAGAGCAAAAACCTCCTGCATCCACAAAACGGTTGTATCTTTCTTAGGCTTTAGTTCGGCCAATGGGTCGGTAATAAACAATGATGAGGTGCCATTCATTAACATTCTCCAAATAAGCTATGCAACTTTGATAGTGCTACAACTGGAGCCGTTTCTGCTCGTAAAATATAGTGCCCTATTTTAAATTTTTTTAAATTTAGATTTTTCATGGCCTTGCGTTCATTGTCAGAAAAGCCTGATTCCGGTCCTGTAACAAATGTAACATTTGCAGCTGCTAAGTCTTTCTGGTCTATTATTAATTTATCAGCAATTGTATCAAGAACAAATACACTCTCTAAGCTACTGTTTGTTTTCATGCTAAGCATGCAATCTTCAAGAGAATCAAAATATTGAATTTTTGGCATGAAATTGCATTCAGACTGCTCGCAAGCATGAATAATTGATTCCTCTAATCGAGAGTGTAGTTTTGATAAATCTTTTTTTGCTAAAGATTGATCAAGCTGATGAGGTCTATAGACAGCAATAGAATTTACTCCTGTTTCAACAAGCTTTGTTGCCATAAACATAAAATTTTCTTTTTTAAGATATGGAATAACTGCTTGATAATATTTTTTATAAGGGTTCTCGATTAACAAAATATCTTCTACTTTAATGTTTAGAGATATTTTAGCGATTGACTCTATTGTTCCCTTCGCTATTGAGCCATGGCCGTCAAAGAGCTCTACGGGATCGGTAGGTCCAAGCCTTAGAACCTTGGCAAGATGATGGATTTGTTTTATGTTGGTGCACTGATACATTGGTGAGCTTATTTCAGAGCAAAATATTCTAGGACTTCTCATCAATCAATTATAGTTGGTATTTTTTTATTATGAGCCAAAGTCACATCATTCTTGTAAGACATGGAGAAGCAGCAGCTTCTTGGTCTGATCACCCTGATCCAGGTTTAAGTAAAGAAGGTGGCACACAGGCAAAAAATACAGGCAATGAGCTCAAAAATGAAACCCTTAAATACCAATTAATTTCTAGTCCTAAAAAAAGAGCTATTGAGACCATGGAAATAATGATTGGAGACGAAGACCAATCTTTTGCAATAGATCAGCAATTCATTGAGATACCTTCAGACAATGTGATGCCTGAGAAAAAGAAAAATTGGTTGATGGAAATCTTTATCACTCCAGTTGAAGATCTTCCTGAAAGCATTAAAGCTTGGAGAAACAATCTGATTAGGTGGGTAATTGAGGCTAATGGTGATTTCATAGTCACAACACACTTTATGGTAATTAATGCAATGGTATCCTCTCTCACTGGCAGCGAGGCAATTTCATATTTTCATCCTGGTTATGCCTCAAGAACTGAAATTTGGATGCGGGACGGGAAGCTAGAAAAGTTAGTCTTGGGAGATGCAAAAAAAACTGTAATTAATCTCTAAATACAGTTGAGCAATTTTTAATCAGCTGTAGAATTTATAGTTTGCAGCATAACCTCTACTAAATGACTCAACCAGTCTCAAAAACATCAAAAAATAAGCCTTTAAGCGAGCAAGTTAAAAAGGCGATGAAAAAATACTTCAACGCTCTTGGAGATACTGATCCTGCAAATGTTTATGAAATGGTTATGTCAGAAGTCGAACCGGAATTACTAAAAGCGGTCATGAAATACACCAATAACAATCAATCCAAAGCAGCCAGTGCACTTGGATTAAATAGAGCAACCTTAAGAAAGAAACTCCATCACTACAGCATTATAGAAAAGCCATGAATACCATCACCCCCAAAACAGCCCTAATCAGCCTTTCAGATAAGACTGATCTAGATGTCATGATTCATTTCTTGCTTGAAAATAAGGTAAAAATAATTTCCACAGGTGGGACCTATCAAGCTATTAAGAAAATTACTGATGATGTTTTGGAGGTATCTGAATTTACAGGGTTTGAAGAGATGATGGATGGACGAGTAAAGACATTGCATCCTAAAATTCATGCAGGAATCTTGGCTAGAAGAGATTTAGATATGGAAATTTTATCTGATCGTGGCTATGAAACTATTGATTTGGTCATTGTCAACCTATACCCATTCAAAGAAACCATTGCATCTGGATGCTCCTTTGAAGAAGCAATTGAAAAAATAGATATTGGCGGCCCTACAATGATTAGAGCCGCAGCTAAAAACTTTAAAGATGTGGCGGTGATATCAGATCCAAGTGATTACTCCAGGTTAATTCATGAATGGAAAGATCGGGATGGGGTTTCTTATGAATTTAGAAAAGAACTATCGCAAAAAGTCTTTCAGCTTATGGCTGATTACAACCTATCTATTTCAAACTATTTAAAAGATGTCTCAAATAATGTGCATCAGTATGATTTTGAGAAAAGTGTTTCTCTAAGATATGGAGAAAACCCCCATCAAACTGCAGATCTATTAACTTTTTCTAATCTTAAATATAAAAACATTGCAAACGCAGATGTGCTGCAAGGGAAAGAGCTGTCTTATAATAATATTGTTGATGCTGATGCTGCGTGGGAATGTGTGCGAGCTTTTAATGAGCCAGCATGCGTCATTGTGAAGCATGCTAATCCATGCGGAGTTGCAGAAGCAAATTCAATTTTTGAAGCTTATGATTTAGCCTTTAAAACTGATCCAACTTCAGCATTTGGCGGGATTATTGCTCTCAATAGAGAGCTTGATACAGAAACTGCAAAAGAGATCAATGCTCGACAATTCGTGGAAGTAGTCATCGCAACCAGTTTTGAGGACGGAGCTCTGGAAGAGCTAGCAAAAAAGAAAAATATGAGGGTTCTGCGCGTTGATCTGGCAGAAGATAATCCCTATCCCGGAGTCATTAAGAAAGTTTCAGGAGGGATACTGATTCAGAGTGATGATACTTTTGTTGTCCCTAGGGCTGACCTAAAATGTGTGACAAAAAGGGAACCAACCATTCAAGAGGTTGATGATTTAATGTTTGCATGGAGGGTTGCAAAATTTGTTAAGTCAAACGCAATAGTTTACGTAAGAAATAGACAGACTATTGGCATTGGAGCAGGACAAATGAGTAGAGTGATTAGCGCAGATATTGCTAATCTAAAAGCAAAAGAAGAAGGCCTAGAGGTGAAAGGTGCGGTCATGGCATCTGATGCATTTTTTCCATTTAGAGACGGCATAGATAAAGCAGCCGCAAGTGGAATTGCTGCAATTATTCAACCTGGCGGATCAATCAGAGATGATGAAGTAATAGCTGCAGCAGATGAAAATGACATAGCTATGATGTTTACCGCCACAAGGCACTTCAGGCATTAATAAGTGCAGGTTTTAGTTATAGGGTCTGGGGGTAGAGAACATGCCTTGGCATGGAAAGCGGCTCAAGATCATTCAGTGTCTAAAGTCTTTGTTTGCCCGGGAAATGCTGGAACAGAATTAGAAAAAAAAGTGTGCAATGTTTCGTTTGATGTAAACGATTTTGTTGCTGTCGAGAATTTTTGTACAAAAGAAAAAATTGCTCTAGTAATTGTTGGTCCAGAGCAGCCTTTGGTGGATGGGCTTTGTGATTATTTACAAAACAAGCAAATTAAAACCTTTGGCCCCTCTCAAGCAGCTGCTCAACTAGAAGGTTCAAAAACTTTTTCAAAAGACTTTTTTGTGAAGTATGGCATTCCTACTGCCGCGTATGCAGCTTTTGACCAATATGAAACTGCAAAAAAATATTTAGAGGATATTAATTACCCGACTGTTGTAAAAGCGGATGGTCTTGCTGCAGGCAAAGGCGTCATTATTTGCTCTAATCAAAGTGAAGCTGAGAAAGCTTTAGCAAGTATTTTTAAAGACCAAGCTTTTGGTGAAGCCGGAAGCAGTGTTGTGATTGAAGATTTTTTAGATGGAGAAGAGGCAAGTTTTATTGCAGTAGTAAGCAAAGATAAAATTGTGCCTCTTGCCACCAGCCAAGACCACAAAGCAGTTGGGGACGGGGATGTGGGATTAAATACTGGTGGGATGGGAGCTTACTCACCTGCTCCAATAGTGGACGCACGATTGCACCAAAAAATCATTGACGAAGTCATGCAGCCAACAATCCAAGGTTTGATTGCTGAAGGATCGCCCTACCTAGGATTTTTGTATGCAGGAATTATGATTAGTCAGGGTGAGCTAAAAGTGTTGGAATTCAATTGTCGATTTGGAGATCCAGAAACGCAACCAATTCTTTTGAGGTTGCAGTCGAGCTTGGTTGAACTATGCCTCGCGGCTATTGATGATGAATTAGATAGCTATCAAATTAAATGGTCAGAGCAACATGCATGCGGAGTTGTGATTGCAAGCACAGGATATCCTGAACGATACTCAACAAATCATGAGGTGCTGATTCAAACCTCAAATGAAATTGGGGCAAAACTATTTCATGCTGGTACAAAAATACAAAATGATAAAATTCTAACCTCTGGCGGAAGAGTCTTTTGTGCGACTGCATTAGGAGATAATCTTAAGGAAGCTCAATCTAAAGCTTATGATCTGGTAAACTCAGTATCGTTTGAGGGTGCGTTCTTTAGAAAAGATATAGGTTACAAGGGAATTAAATGAATCTAATAGATAATTTTATTAATGAATGTGATATTGCATTAAAGACTTTATCATTTAAAAAAAATGGGACGGGAAGATCCTATCCTGCAAATAATACTGCTCAAAATTTATCAAAAAAAGAGAAGGATTTGTCTGCTCAGCTTATGCGTGTGAATCTTGCTGGTGAAGTTGCTGCCCAGGCGCTCTACAGGGGTCAAGCCATGGTTTGCAAAGATCAAGAAATTAAAGCTCATCTTACTCAGGCTGGAGAGGAAGAAACGGATCACTTAATATGGTGCAAGAAACGCCTGGAAGATCTTAATGGAAGACCTTCAATACTCAATCCTCTTTGGTATGCAGGGTCTTTTACGATCGGCGCAATATTCGGAAGCTTTGGTAAAAAGACAAGCCTTGGATTTGTTGAAGAAACTGAGAAACAGGTGGTAAAACATCTTGAGAAGCACTTAGATAAAGTTTCTAAAAATGATATTGAAACAATAGAGATTCTAAAAACTATGAGGGCGGACGAGGATGAGCATGCTCAGGAGGCCTCTGCAAATGGAGGGGAAGCCTTATCTACTCCAACTAAAAAATTCATGAGTCTAACTGCTAAGGTCATGACTTCTTCTAGCTCTTATATTTAAAAAGAGTTCTTCATTAGGCTTTCGCCAATAAGGAAAGCTTTGATGTCATTTTCTTGTAAGTAGCTCATGTCTGCCTTAGATTTAATACCAGATTCTGCAATAAAAATGTTGCTTTTATGAAAACATTTTTTTAAACGGATTGAATTATTCAAATCTACTTCAAATGTTTTTAAATTTCTATTATTAACACCAATCAAAGCATTAGAAAAATGCTCTATGCGTTTGAGCTCAACTTCATCATGAACTTCTATCAAGTAATCAAGCTCAAGTTTTTCAGCTAGCTCTACGAAAGTTGAGAGTTGATGGTCGGAAAGTATTGAGACAATAAGCAAAATACAGTCTGCACCAATAAGCTTAGACTCATATATCTGATATTCATCAATCATAAAATCTTTTCTTAAAATGGGCAGCGAGGTAATTTCTTTTACATCTTGAAGGTACTGCATGCTGCCCATAAAAAAATCTTCTTCAGTCAAAATTGAAAGTGCTGATGCCCCAAAAGCTTCATAGTCTTTTGCTTTTTGAACTGGGTTAAAATCATGAGCAATAATTCCTGCGCTGGGTGAAGCTTTTTTAATTTCTGCAATAATGGCTTTATCTTTGTTTTCAAGGCTGCTTGCAAATGACCCTTTAGGGAGCTTCCTCGCACTTAATATCTGTTGTATTTCCTCAAGGGATTGCTCTGCTTTTCTTGTGACAAGCTTGGCTCGGGTACTTTCAACTATTTTCTGGAGAATGCTCATTAGCTATTAGAAATCCTTACATATGCAGCTAATTTATCTGCCGCCATGCCATTATTCATAAGCGTAAATGCGAGCTCAACTCCATCTGAAATGGAATCTACTTTTTGCGCAAGATATAAAGCTGCGCCAGCATTTAGAGCAATCATGTCTTGAACTGCAGATTTCTCTCCTGCAAAAGCTTCTCTAATAAGCTGCAAACTGTCATCAGGAGATTGAGCAGAAATTTCAGAAAGCTTACCTAGAGATAATCCAAAATCTTTTGGTGAAATTTCATACTGGGTAATTGTTTTATTTTTTAATTCGGCTACATAAGTGGAGCCAGTTATTGTGATTTCATCCAAACCGTCAAAACCATGGACAATCAAAGCATGATCCATGGAAAGGTTTTTTGCCACCGAAGCAAATGTTTGGACTAGTTCCTTTTGGTAGACGCCCAAAATTTGTCGCTTTGCGCCACATGGATTTGTGTGAGGACCAAGTAAATTGAAGATCGTCTTTTTCCCTATTTTTTGTCTAGCTGGCATGACGTATTTCATTGATTGATGGTGCAAAGGTGCAAATAAGAAAACAAACCCAACTCTTTGAAAAATCATTTCAAGCTTTGCTCTGTCATGGGTAATGTCTGCGCCAGCTGCCATTAAAAAATCAGCGCTTCCTGATTTACTTGAAACAGCTTTATTACCATGTTTTGTAACGGCAGCACCACCTGCAGCAGCAACAAAAGATGATGCAGTAGAGCAATTAAAAGTATGAATGCCAGTCCCTCCGGTGCCGCAAGTATCAATATGATCCCCATCCCCCAATAAAAAAGTAAGAGATTTCTCTTTCATAACTCTTGCTGCAGCAGTAATTTCTGTTTCTTTAATGCCTTTATCATTTAATGCAAGCAAAAATGATTCAATAGCAAGATCATCAACCTCACCTGTCATAATTAATTCAAAAGCTGATTGCATAGAGTGAAAATCAAGATCTTCCTTGTTCTGAACTTGGGCGATGAAGTCTTGAATCATAAAGCTAAAAAATTGTTAATGAGTTGCATGCCATGATCAGTATCAATAGATTCAGGATGAAACTGCACACCAAAAATAGGTTTAGTCTTATGCTCGATGCCCATAATAATATCGGGGGAATCTAGGATGGTGCATGTGACACTCAATTCCTCTGGTAAAGTTAAATTATCAATTATTAAGCTGTGGTATCTAACCACCAAAAAAGAGCTAGGTATATCTTTGAATAAGCCCTCGCCTGAATGTTGAACTTCTGAAGTTTTGCCATGAAAAATTTGGGGAGCCTTAATAATTTTTGCGCCAAAGGCTGCGCCTATAGATTGATGCCCCAAACAAACACCCAACAATGGAACTTTTGAATGTTGTACTAGTTGAACAGAAATACCAGCTTCATTTGGCGTACATGGGCCTGGAGAAATAACAATTTTTTCTGGCTGCAAAACATCAATATCCGAGAGAGTCACCTCATCATTTCTTTTAACAATTACCTCATGACCAGATTCACCAATGTAATGCACTAAGTTATAGGTAAAAGAATCGTAATTATCAATAACTAAGATCATAAAATCATTTCCATGGCATCCATAAAAACTTTTGATTTTTGCCTACATTCCAGCCATTCACTCTCAGGCATGGAATCAGCTACAATCCCTGCTCCTGCACCCACGTGAATAATTTTATCTTTGATAACAGCTGTTCTAATTGCTATGGCTGTGTCCATGTTGCCATTCCATCCTATGTATCCAATCGCTCCCCCATAAATACCTCTTGAGCTTGGTTCTAGCTCATTAATAATTTCCATTGCTCTAATTTTTGGAGCTCCTGATAATGTACCAGCAGGTAACGCAGCTTTCAGCACATCAAAATAACTTAATCCGGCAGTCAATTTACCAACAATATTAGAAACAATATGCATAACATGTGAGTATTTTTCTACGATCATTTTGTCAGTTACTTGCACGGACCCAATCTTAGAAACTCTTCCAACATCATTCCTTCCCAGATCAATTAGCATCAAATGCTCAGCGATCTCCTTGGGATCAGAAAGTAAGTCTTTTTTATTAGATTCATCCTCTTGAGAATTTTGTCCTCTTTTCCTGGTACCCGCCATCGGCCTGAGTGTTACCTCTTGGTCCTCCAAGCGCACTAAAATTTCAGGTGATGCGCCAACAATCTGACACTCATCAAGATTAAGGAAATACATGTATGGCGAAGGGTTAAGTTTTCGAATTGCTTGATATAAATGAAATGGATTTCCAACAAAATCAGCAGAAAAGTCTTGGGCTAAAACAACCTGCATGACATCCCCTTCTGAGATATATTCTTTGATTGTATTGACTGAATCTATATAGTTTTCTTTGGTAAAATTCGATTTAAATTCGAATGTATTAGTAATTTCTTTGAAATTAACAACCGATGAATCTGTAGGGCCAATAATTAAGCTTTCTATCTCATCAAGTCTACTTTGAGCAAAGTCAAAAGTCATAGTTTTTAGGCATGCATTAAAAATAATTTGCGTAGTATTATTTGAGTTATCAAAGATGACTAATTGTTCAGCTTTTACCAAAAAAATATCTGGCATATGTTCTTCAAATTTAGAGTTTTTATTGGGCAGCGTTGCAATTTTATTTTCAGCATACTGAGAACTCTCATATGCAAAAAATCCTACATAGCCTCCGTGAAATCTTGGCATATTTTCTAAATTGGGAGAATGATGCTGTGTAGTTATTTCCTCGACTGCCTGCAACGGATCTTCAGCTTCAAAGGAGTTCTGAATGCCGTCAATCGAAGTCTCTATCAAATTTCCAGAAACCTTGATTGTATCTAGGCAACCAAAGCCAATAATTGAATACTGAGCCCATCTCTCTCCCCCTTCAACTGACTCAAGTAAAAAATTATTCTTTATGTCTGATATTTTTTTAAACAAAGATAAAGGAGTTTCTCCAGGTGCTGAAATTTCTCTCGCCAAAGGAAGCACTGTAAAACTTGCATCTGTAAAATTTTGATACTCTTGTTTGGTAATCATTTATTTTGCTAAAAATTAATTCTGTCGCCAATGGCTACTTTATTTTGTAAAAACCATCCCTGATTGACTTCCACGGCCATTCTTACATTTTTTCTAGAGCATATGGACTCTTCAGAGAATGGGACCATATCATATATTTCTTTGATTCTTCCATCTGCAGATAGATAGGCAACGCTCAGGGGAATTGATGTGTTTTTCATCCACATGCAATGCTTTTTGCTTTTAGGCCAAATAAAAATCATGCCACTATTTAGTTTTAATTCCGATTGGAACATCAGGCCTTTGCGTCTGGACTCATCGGTGTTTGCCACAACTAATTCTAGCGCAGCTGACTTGCCCTCAAAGGTTGCCTCCAATGCTGAAGCATCGGAACCAAAACAAATAATTAGAATGGAGCTAAGAAATCTTCTTGCGAAAACTTTGTATGGTTTCTTCATAATCTGATGATCCAAAAATTGCTGACCCTGCAACAAATACATTGGCTCCAGCCTCCGAAACGCTTTCGATTGTTTCAAGGTTGATCCCACCATCTACCTCTAAAAAAATCTCATGTTGCTGCTCACCAATCATCTTATTTACTGCCTTGATTTTTTTTAAAGTACTGGGAATAAATTTCTGCCCACCAAATCCAGGGTTTACGCTCATCAAAAGAACTAAGTCAATATCTTGGATAATATTATCAAGAACTGAGATTGAAGTTGCTGGATTCAGAGCGATGCCTACCTTGCATCCAAGACTTTTAATCAAGTCAATGGTCCTTGCAACATGTTTAGTGGCCTCAGGATGAAAGCTAATTAAATCAGCTCCTGCTTCGGCAAAACTTTTTGCAATTTCATCAACTGGCTCAACCATTAAATGGACATCAATAAAATTTTTGATGCCGTCAGTTCGCAGTGATTTGCAAACCATCGGGCCTATGGTTAGATTTGGTACATAATGATTGTCCATTACATCAAAATGAATCCAATCAGCTCCTGCTCCCATTACAGATTCAATTTCTTCGCCTAAACGTGCAAAATTTGCAGATAGGATCGATGGGGCAATAAATGATTGATTACTCATAATGGTTCAATTTTCTTCTTTTACAGTGGCCCTTGCAAGCTCTAACCTTTCAATAGTTCCAATATCTATCCATATAGACTCATCAAGATGGGCTGTAATTTTTGCATCTTGAATAAGCGGAACCATTACAGTGTTCCAGATATCAAATGGAAAATCTAAATAAAGATGCTCTTTTAAGATGCTTGGATTGACCAGTGAGATGCCCGACCATGTTGCGGCATTTTGATTTGCATTTAAAAAAACTTGACTATTTTCTATAGAAAAATCTCCTGCAAGATTATGGTTTGGGTTTGGTACCCCAATTAAGTGCGCATGCTCTGTCGTACCCGGAAGTCTACTTAAATCAATGTAAGAAAAAATATCTGCATTGCATAGAATAAATGGCTCTCTCCCTAACTCATTTAAAGCATTGACTAAGGCTCCGCCAGTCCCATAGGGAAAAGGTTCCTCTATTATTTCTATTTTTTCTCGTAAAGGGTGAGCCTTAAGAGCATGCCTAATTTGCTTACCTAAGTATGAGATATTGATAATAAATTCATTCACTCCAGCATCTGACAATCGATTAATCTGAGTTTCAAGTAGTGAATGAGAGCCGATTTTTAGCAAAGGTTTCGGTGTATCTAGGGTTATGGGTTGAAGTCTTTTACCAAGACCAGCTGCAAGGATCATAGCTTTCATGCTGATGACAACCTGTGGGTTAATTTTGGCAAAACTTTATCTTGCATGAACTCATTGCAGCCTGAATTATCTGGAATTAGAAATATTAAGTTCTTTAAAATCATAGGCATATCTTTTAATCGAAAGTCCCTGCCTTCTTCAAGGTAAAGCCTTGATAATACTCCTAAGATTCTTAAATTTCTTTGGATTCCACCCCATCTTACAAACTCAAATGCATCATCTACGCTCTCTACTAAATCTGATTGCTTTTGAAAATATGTAAGAGCTTTATTGATTGATCCATGATTGGCTGCTAAATAATGATCCAATAAAATTCCAGCTAAATCTATACCAATGGGGCCTTTGCAAAGATCTTGGAAATCAATAACAGAAATTTTATTTTCTTTTGATAGCATGAGATTTCTTCTTTCAAAATCAAAATGGCAATTAACAAAAGGCTGTGCAATTAACTCTTTTGAGGCCAAATCTATCAAGGCCGAAATTGAACTATGCACCTCTACATCAAGAAAATCATTACAAAAAATATTTTTAAAGAGTTCCATCTGCGCAGTTAAATCTTGGGGTTGAAGAGTTGGAATTTGCATGTCTGGAATTGAGTGGATATCAGCCAAAAGATCTAAGCTTTGAAATGTTAGTTCTTCTGCATTTTCCTCGTTCCAAACATCAAGCAGACTTGAATCCCCAAGATCCTCTTGAATAGTGACGCCCCATTCAGGGAAACTATCCAAAACTTGAGGAACATTAATATCAAATTGATGCAAGATCTTTGCAGTGGAAATAAACCGTGAGTGATTTCCTGTATTGGGATCTAAGTAGCATAGAACAACGCTGCCCTTTTCTAAAAAAAGTCTCCAGTACTCTCGACCGCTTGCTTCATTTTTTAAAATCAATGCTTGCTTAGATGGGTAACCGCATCTTGCACTTAACTGTAAAATTTCTGCTTCGTTCAAGTTAACTATTTTTTATGTCATCCGGAAGTGGAGTATCGTCAGGCAAAAAGAAATCAAGTGCGAGTTGTGCAAAAGGAACATCAGCATACTTGGTAAAATCTTTCACTCCGGCCTCGTGCAGTATCAAATCATCAATACAGAAATTACCAGAAAAAACCTCTGGATTTTTATTGAAAATTTCATATGCTGCATCAGCCATAATTTCAGGCTTCCTGGATATACTCATTAACTCTTCTCCCCCAAGGATATTTTTTACTGCCGCTGTTGCAATTGCAGTTCTAGGCCACAGCCCATTTACAGCAATGCCATCAGACTTCAATTCTTCAGCCATGCCTAAAACACACATGCTCATAGTAAATTTAGCCATAGTATAAGCTAGATGCGGACCAAACCACTTTGGCTTCATGTCTAATGGAGGTGCTAAATTTAAAATATGGGCTTGATTAGATTGTTTAAGGTATGGAATACAGTATTTACTCACTAAATAAGTTCCTCTTCCATTGATCTGGTGCATCAAATCATATCGTTTCATGTCAGTGTCAGGGGTGCTGGTCAATGAAATAGCAGAAGCATTATTTACACAAATATCAATTCCGCCAAAGTGAGCGACTGTTTCTTCAACAGCATCTCTCACATTCGCCTCATTTCTCACATCTAAAATAATTGGGAGTGCTTCTCCGCCAGCAGCTTCAATTTCATCTGCAGCAGTATAAATAGTTCCAGCAAGTTTTGGATGTGGTTCAGCAGTCTTGGCTGCTAAAACTACTTTTGCTCCATCTTGTGCAGCTCGCTTGCCAATCTCAAGCCCGATTCCTCTACTGCCACCTGTAATAAATAATACTCTTCCTTTTAAACTCATGAGACCTCTCCAACTTTCATAAAATTGTTACTTGTTATTGCATTTTTAAAATGATTGATGCAAGTTAAAGATTAATTATAAGCCTTAGAGCTGAGGACGACTATGGATGTAGATTTTATTTTTGACTTTGCAAGCCCTAATGCATACTTATGCCATAAAGCAATCGGTTCGCTGGAAGAAAATTACAATATAAAATTTCACTATGTTCCCTGCTTGCTTGGAGGCATCATGAAATTGTCTAACAACCAGCCTCCTATGATTTCGTTAGCTGAGATTCCTAATAAAATGAAATACGAATTTGAAGTTGCCTTTAATAGATTTATGCGAGAGCATGAGATTGATAAGTTTAAAATGAATGAACATTTTCCTGTGAATACTTTATCCCTAGTGAGGGGAGCAATTGTTGCGCAAAAAAATAATTTTTTTGAACCCTATATCGAAACTGTTATGACTGGCATGTGGGAACAATCTCTTAAACTGGATACACCAGAGATGCTTCATCAGCTCTTAACTCAAAATGATTGCAAAGCTGATTTTGTCATAGAAGAGATTGCAAAAGATGAAATAAAAGCTGAATTAATTACAAATACAAATAATGCTGTAGAAAAAGGTGCTTTCGGAATTCCAACATTTTTTGCAAACGGTGAAATGTTTTATGGAAAGGAAAGTTTAAGAGAGCTAAAGGAGATGGCTTCCTGAATACTAAAAATTTTTGAAGTTCAAAGTAGTACAATCTATTCTCATGAAGAATTTCTTTTCAATTTTTGTTGTATTGGTTGCAACTCTTCCACTGAATCTCTTTGCGACTTTCGAGCCAATCAAAACAATTGAAAGTCAAAACGATCTTAAAGGTTGTATTAACCCAAATTTTCCAAAGTTAGCGATCGACAATCACTCAGGCTCGCTTGATGCTGGAAAGATGAACATCAAGTCTAATGGAGAAATTCAACTAGATGAAAACATCTATATGCCAATTGATGGGGGAAACTTAAAGGCCTCAAAGGCAACTTATTTTCAAGAAGAAAACAGAATTCAGGAAATCTTAAATGGAAATATTTACCACTTAGATAACTACTTTCAATTTAAGAGCGGGTCTCTTAAGAAGGACAGTGGGAAACTAGAGCTGAATAATGGCAAGACTTTTTTAAGAGATAGAAATTTATTAATTAGCTACCAATCACTTAAAGGTATTTTAGGAAAGGGGCTGATTTTTGAAAATGCCAGCATCACATCATGCAATAACATTTCTGAGGGATGGGAGATTGAAGCGGAAATAATTAATGTGGATGAACAGTCAAGTCGAGGGCATATCAAAAACCTGCGACTGAAGGTTCGAGATAGAACTGTTTTAAAACTACCCTACCTTCCATTTCCGGCAACAACAAAAAGGTTGAACGGTTTTTTAGAGCCAGATCTGAGCATCACATCTGATGGTCTGGATGTCTTTCTGCCATATTTTTGGGTTCTTTCTTCAAAGTCTGATGTAACTATTGCACCAAGGCTATTAAAAGATCGTGGCCAAGGCGTGGAAGCAAACTTGCGATATCGAACGCAGCCTGAGGCAGAAAACTATCTTGATGTGCTTTTATTTCCTGAAGACAAAGAATTTAAGAAAGACTATGTCTCTCTGGACAATAGAAGGTGGGCTTTTAAGCTAAAAGAACATAGAAAATTTGCAGCATTTGCTACAACCATTGATTGGGCTAAATCTTCTGACTCAATGGTACTGCTGGACCTTCCCTCAAATCTTACTAATATTGCTAATCAAAGGGACCATTACCTCTCACAATCAGTTGCATTGGGAATGAATTTAGATAATCTCTCAATCAATATTTCAAGAGAGGGCTATCAAAGTCTTAACCCCTTTTTAAGCAATGGTTATATCAAAAAACCTGGGGTTAATGTTGAATATGCAAAATATAGCTCCAATCTTTCTTATTTTTTAAAAGCAGACTATTCCAATTTTGATGTTAAAGAAATGAGCTATATCGACATGAACCAAAATCAGCTTAAAGATACTGGCAAAAGAGTAATCACAGAAATTGGAGGTGAGGTTCAACAAGACTCAAAGTATATTAATATGCTGATGAGCGGCTCTTTGTTACAAAAGAAATATAATCTTGACGGGTCCAGTAAAAATAACTCGTCTACCTCTATACCATCAATTAAATTAAAAATATCTTCTCTATTCAGGCAATCAACTGCTTCGAGAATTTCATTAATAACCCCAGAATTAGTTTACCAAAAAACAACATACAAAGATCAAAGTCAGGATCCTATCTTTGATCTCCATCAACGTAATATTGGAAATTTTAATACCCACAATAGTGACTACTTCTTTGGCAAAGATAGAATTCCCGACTCAGAGTTTTTATCTGGAAGCGTAAAGTGGCAAACAAGACTGAAAAATCTTAATCATTTTTCTGTTCAAATTATTAAAAAAAATCAACTTAAGGAAAGCAGAGTAATCAATGCAATGCTGCTAAATCCGATAGGTAAAGAGAGTCAACTTGGAGCAAATATTTCTTTTGATAATAAAGTTATTAATGCTTTTTTGAATACAAACTACTCGCAAAAAAATAATTTCCTGAACTATGGGAAAGCAGGACTAATAGTTAGACTGCCTGAGACTCAAGTAGAGCTTTCAAGAAGTTTTCAAAGAAATGTCCCTCTTCTTAATAATAAGAATGAGTTAGATTATGCAGAACTTGCCATTGAGCACCGAATGTATGGAGGCTTTAATTTTATAGGAGGGATAAGCAAAGACTTAGAGTCTAAAAAGAATCTAGAGACCTATTTTGGTTTTGGCTTCGAAAACTGTTGCCTAGCTTTTAAGGTCTACGCTTCAGATAAGAGACTTTCAAAATATAACCTCTTAAATTTTCAACCTGCAGGATTCTATAATTCAAACTGGGAAAAAATGATTTCCATTGAAAACAAAAGTAGAATTAACTTTGAATTTGAGCTTAAGGGCCTAACTGGAGGAAACAAAGCAATAAATAACTTTTTCTCTAATGCTTTTATGAACCTATAGTTAAATCAATAGTCATAGACATTAGTAAATAAACTTTCCAATCGTAGCCTTTCCGAAGATTTAATTAAGTACAATACCCGTTATGAATAAATACATTTATATAGCTTTATCACTTCTAATTACCTTTCCGGTGGGAGCAAAGATAGAGATTCTTGACAGGGTTGCCATTATTGTTGGGGATGGTGTTGTGCTTGAATCACAAGTAGATAGCATGCTGCAGAATATTGAGCAAAGATACCAGGAGCAAGGTGCCCCAATGCCGCCTAAAGAGGTGCTGCTGGAGCAAGTGCAAGAGCGATTGATTATCGAAGAATTGCAACTGCAGATGGGCAGGCAGGCTGGCGTAAGAGTGGGCGATGGTGAATTAAATGAAGCATTTGAAAGAATTGCCCAAAACAATGAATTAACTCTTGAAGAGTTTATTCAATCGCTTGAAGCTGAGGGCGAGTCATACGAAGACCTTAGATCCCAGGTCAGAAAAGAAATGATTATTCAAAGAGTTCAGCGAGGCAAGGTGGGTCGTGAAGTCGACATAACTGAGCAAGAATTAGATGGATTCTTAGCCACAGAAGGTGCTGTGAAAGAATTATCTCCAGAATTATTTGTTCGACAAATACTGGTTTCAGATGAAAACACAGCAAATATGCTGCTGACTCAAATTAATGATGGGGCTGATTTTGCAAAACTTGCAGTAGAAAAATCTACCAGTAGCAGTGCTACTTCAGGCGGAGAAATGGGATGGAGAAACCTAGCAGACTTACCAAGCTTATTTTCTGATGCCCTAAAGAATAGAAAGAAAGGCTATATTTCACCTGCTTTAAAAAGCGGATCAGGTTTTTATATTTTAAAATTAGAAGATAAGCGAGGCGATCTTGTTCGCTTTGAAGAGCAGTGGAAGGTTCGTCATATCCTAATGATGACAACAAAATTAAGAGATGAGCAATTTACTAGAAGCGAGTTAGAGGAAGTGCGAGAAAAAGTAATGGCTGGAGAAGATTTTAGTATACTAGCCAAAGAATACTCCGAGGACCCTGGGTCAGCTAGCAGAGGCGGTGATTTAGACTGGCTAAGCCTAGGAAAGACTGCGGCAGCTTTTGAAAAAATGATGCTGGAATCTCCACTAGAAGAAATCTCACCTGTATTTGAATCAGAGTTTGGCTTCCATTTTCTTCAAGTCCTTGAAAAGAGAACTGAGGATTTAACTGAAGAAGTTATCAAAGATAGAGCTTACGGCATTCTATTTGCTAGAAAATACGATGAAGAGCTAGAGAATACGCTTCGAACTACTAGGGCAGAAGCATTTGTAGAGTTTAAAGAATTAGATTGAAACAACTCCTCTACTCTCATGGTGAACCAGCCGGAATAGGAGTTGATTTAATTCTTCGTTTGTCAAAATTAAAATTCTGGGAAGAAATCAATACTCCTCTTATCACTATTGCAGATGGGGAACTCTTAAAATCAAGAGCAAAAATTCTCAAACTAAAAATTCAACTTGTTGAGCTTAATAGCCTGAAAAAAGCTAAAAAAAATAAAATAGGAGTGTTGCAGTTCTTTTCTGTTGCAACTTGCGATGATTGCTCGCCAGGAACACTCAATAAAAAAAATGCTAAGTATATTATTAAAAACCTAAATTTTGGTATAGCAGAAGCTTTAAAAAATAAAAAAGTTGGATTGGTAACCGGACCAATTCAAAAAAGTAATGTGATAGAGGGCGGGTTTAAAAGCTTTCAAGGGCACACTGAGTGGATTCAGAAAAAAACCGCATCTAAGAATGTAGTTATGCTCCTTGCATCAAAAAAAATCAAAGTTGCTCTTGCTACTACTCATATTCCTCTAGCCGAGGTATCAAAAAGTATTAAAAAATTAAAATTGGTAGAAATTATTAAAGTTCTGGATTCTAGCTTAAAAAAGAATTTTAAAATTAAACGTCCTGTTATTAAAATCCTTGGTTTAAACCCACATGCT
>Ga0209041_1000446_pt1 | contig 29948 bp, 26 predicted proteins | sample SaaInlV_100m_DNA_4_FD_184647 | JGI IMG/M metagenome (GOLD analysis project Ga0209041, IMG submission 184647) | Marine microbial communities from expanding oxygen minimum zones in the Saanich Inlet - SI037_S2LV_100m_DNA (SPAdes) (version 2) | ecosystem: Environmental > Aquatic > Marine >... | reverse complement strand
TCTTGCGCATAAAGTGACGGTTCATAATACTTATTAAATACAAGATTAAAATTCTCCTGCCCCCAACCTAGTATTGGTCGTTCTTTTACACCTTCCCAAGCCATACCCCAAATAGTAAAACGAGTAGCTCCTTCTTTAAGAGATATTGAAGAAATACGATTCAAGGTGTCTTCTTTCTTTATAAAATCTGAATCTTTTACGAGCATGAAAACTCCTGTAAATACAATAAGAAAAGCTAAAATAGCAATTGAGATTTTCCTAATACTTTTTCTTTCTTTTTCAAATATAGTTATTAAAAGGGTTGTGAGGATCATACCACCAACAATCCCTAAAAATGTACTTCTCGTTGATGTAAAATACATAATCAAGAATTGTAAGAAAATCACCGCGCCATAAAGGTATCTCATCCACTTTACACCGCGCCACCTTACAAGCAGAAATGCAGTTATAAATACATGGAAGAGCATATATATAGCTAAATACGATGCATTTCCAAATGTTGCGTCAAGTCTTACCCCACCTTGGTTTATAGTAATCTTCCCTGCAAGCTGAAATATTCCATATATACCAATAATAGCACTTACTAAAACTGTAGTATTCCAGAACCAATCCCAAAGTTTTTCAGTATTTAACATTACCCCTGCAACAATAAAGTATCCAAGTAAGTGTATTAAAGTCAGCAATCCTTCCATTCTTTCAAAGTTTGACCAGAAACTCTTAAATGGATTTGCACCAAAGACATCCGCAATAGCAATAATTCCAACAAAAGAAAGTACTGATATCAAAAGCCAAGAAAACTTAGGACGATATGCTTTATCAAATACAGCTAAAATTGCCCATCCGCCTAAAAGCAGTTCAATTAAAATACGAAATAGAAAATTCTTCCCTGTAATAAAAGGAAAGAACATAGTACTTGATATAACGAAAGGTATAAAAGGAACAATAAATATCCCCACTAATAAAGTATATCTTAATATTTTATTCATTCTGAGTATTATAGCACTATATATAAGTCTCACAAATGTACGCTTGGTATTAGAAACTAACCTGATATACTAGTGGTTATATTATAAGATTCAAGAACAACAGGAAGATACATAAATAAGATGAAAACGACAGTAATTAAGCCTAAAAAAACATTTAGTTTAAGCGACTTTAAGGAAGTTTGGCAATATAGAGAACTTGCCTATTTTTTTGCATGGAAAGACCTAAAGGTAAGATACAAACAAACTTTTGTTGGTGTAGCTTGGGCAGTATTCCAACCATTTATAGCAATGGTTGTCTTTAGCGTGTTTTTTGGTGGTTTTTTAGAAGTTCCATCTGACGGCATACCGTACCCTATCTTTGTATATTCAGGACTTCTTTTTTGGCAGTTTTTCTCATCAGCATTAAGTGACACAAGTGCGTCTCTTGTAGGCAATGCTTCATTAATAACAAAAGTTTACTTTCCACGACTTATCCTACCGATTGCGGGTGTTGTAATAAAATTTGTAGACTTTTTAATAGGTGCAGTTATTCTTGCTGGTCTTATGGTTTATTATGGATTCATACCTGATCCTATTATTTTTGCTGTTCTTCCACTCCTACTTCTAATAACTTTTGCAGCAGCTATCGGAGGTGGACTTTTTCTTTCGGCTATTAATGTCAAATACCGCGATGTAAGATACGTACTTCCCTACTTTATACAAATGCTACTTTTTGTAACACCAGTAATTTATCCTGCAAGTATTGCAGGTAAGTGGTCATTTTTACTAGCACTTAATCCAATGACTGGAGTTATTAAGGCGTCCCGTGCTGCACTTTTTGGAAGTGCGCCAATAAACTGGGAATTACTTTTTATATCTCTGATCTCTGTTTTCGTGCTACTTATAGTAGGAATTATTTTCTTTAAAAAGACAGAGCGATATTTTGCTGATGTCGTATAAATATATTATGGAAAATGCAATTGAAATAAAAAATGTAGGAAAGAAATATAATATAACTCATCAAAAGGGTGGGTATGTTTCTTTACGTGATGTAATAATGAATATATTAAAGAGCCCTTTTAAACATGCAAAACAAAAAGCAAGAAAAGTAATTGGAAAAGATGCTAAAGAAGAATTCTGGGCGTTAAAAGGCGTAAGCTTAACTGTAAAAAAGGGTGAAGTAATCGGCATCATAGGTGCAAATGGTGCCGGTAAATCTACCCTCCTAAAAGTATTATCACAAATTACACCGCCTACTGAAGGTGAGATAATTCTAAATGGCCGTATTGCATCTCTCTTAGAGATTGGAACTGGCTTTCATCAAGAACTTACAGGACGTGAAAATGTATTCTTAAATGGTGCAATACTGGGGATGACTAAAAAGGAGATAACTGAAAGGTTTGACGATATTGTTGAATTCTCAGGAGTTAAAAAGTTTATAGACACACCAGTAAAACGATATTCTTCTGGTATGTATGTTAAGTTAGCTTTTGCTGTAGCGGCACATATGGAGCCTGATATCTTAATCGTTGATGAAGTTTTGGCAGTTGGTGATGCAGAATTTAGAAAAAAAAGTTTAGGAAAACTAGATGAAGTCTCAAAGACAGAGGGACGAACAATCCTGTTTGTAAGTCATAACATGGCTATGGTAGAAGATTTATGCAATAGATCAATTTTACTTGAACACGGTAAAGTAAAATTGATTGGTGAAACAAAAAAAGTGATTGGTGAATATTTAAGTAAAAGTAATGAGAAAAATCGTGCCATTCATAATTTTCGTATCGATCAACATAGAGATAATCAAGTTACAAAAATATCTCTTTTAAACGACAGGAACGAACCTACTTCTAATTTTGATTCAACAAAACAATTTACTGTAGATATAGAATATCTTGTTAAACAAGAAGTTAAAGGCACTATGCTGTCTTTTCTTATCTACACAGCTGATGGTAATAAACTTATTCATTCAGATTCTTTTAATTATTCTGGAGTAATCCCTGAGTCACTTGAAGCTGGTAATCATAAAACAAAGATTACAATTCCAGCTAATCTATTGAATGCTGGCGATTATTATATTGAAACCATTATTCGTATCCCGGGATTTTCTTCACTTGATCATAGAGAAAATATTCAATTTTCAATAAGTGGTGAAAATAGTTTACAAGGTGATGTTTATGGGAAAAATTATGAGGGAATACTATCAATACCGCTAGAACACAAAACTGAAGAAATAAAGTAAATATACCTAAATGAAATTTATAAACACACGGGAAGTTGTAAAAGAATTCATACCTAAATATATAAAAGGTAAAACATTAGATATTGGTGGAGGAACTTCTAAATATAAATCTATTATTACCCCATATGTTAGTGAATACTTGGTATCAGATATATATGAAGGACAAGGAATAGATTTTATTGAAGATGCTAAAAAACTTAGCCACAAGAACGAAACTTTTGATTCTGTTCTGTCATTTCAAACCCTAGAGCACATAGATGATACACGCACCGTTGTAAAAGAAATATACAGAATCCTTAAAAAGGATGGTGTAGTGATAACAACAGTACCGTTCTTGCATGCCCAGCATGGGCACCCATCAGACTTCCATAGATTTACCGCTGAAGGACTTAAGTGGTACTTTAAACAAGAAGGATTTAAGATAGTGAAGTCAGGAAAACAAGGCAGTTCGTTTGCAGTATTATCTGAATTGTTTCGTTCTTCTTTTTTAAATCCGTATAGAAAACATGGACGAATAAAGAGAGCCTTACTAACTAGGATAATCAGAGTTTTGTTGAAGCTTGATAGATGGGGAGTATTAGAAAATCCAAACATATACACAAATGCATATATAATTGCCCAAAAATAATCAATATCTTTAATATGTCTTATATATATCAAACAGACCGCATAGAGCTCTATGAGCAAATAAAATGCCACTCATCCTTTATAAAAGGGCGTGTGCTTGATGTGGGGGCAGGAAGCTTTTCACGTTACAAAGACCTATTTAATTTTGACGAATACATTAAAATGAATACCGAAATAGGGAAAAATACTGATATCATTGGAAAAGTTGAAAACATACCCTCAGAAGATACTGCTTTTGACTCTGTAATATGTACACAGGTCTTAGGGGATGTTTACGAATTACAAAAAGCTTTTAAAGAATTCTATCGAGTTTTACGGCCAGGCGGTGTATTACTTCTAACAGAAAACCTTTTCGACTCACTTCATGATGAACCCAACGATTTCTGGCGCTTTACTCAGCACAGTTTACGCCGACTAGCCCAAGATGCTGGTTTTGAAGTAAAAGTACTAGAACGTCGTGGAGGATACAGAAGTGTTTTAGCACAAATGAAAGCTCGCTACTTGATTGAAAGATTTTCTGCTAACAAAAGATGGTTTGCTCGACCACTTAGTTTGATATTAAAGATTTCTGGTAAGTGGGCACAATACCGTGACCGCAAAGACAAAAGTTACGCAAACCAAATTTTTACACATGGTTATATTTTAATCGCACAGAAAAATGCTTAAAGTAACTACAAGCTGGGATGATGGTGATATTTTAGACAAACGTCTATCTAGTTTATTAGAAGCTTATAGTATCAAAGGGACTTTTTATATTTCTAAAAACTATCGTAGGGAACGACTATCAGAGGAAGGCATACGAGATGTATCTAAGACACACGAGATAGGAGCTCACACTATAACACATCCTGATTTACGTAAACTAACCTCATATGAACAGGAAATAGAAGTAAAAGAGAGCAAAAAGTGGCTTGAGGAAATTTTAAATACTGAAGTTAAAATGTTTTGCTATCCTTCAGGATTTTACAATACTTCTGCCATTGAAGTAGTTAAAAAAGCTGGTTTTCTAGGAGCACGTACTACTGATTTAGGATTAGTGGCTCCCCCATATAATCCGTATCTAATTAATACTACCATTCAAGTCTATCCATTTCCTTTTAGAAAAATAGACAGTAAAAAATATTACTGGGGAAAACTTTTACAACCATATAAACAGAGAGCTAAAGATTTGCGCATACTTGGAGTACCTACCGCATCAATGTATTCATGGCTTTCTGTAGCAAAAGCAACTTTTGACAAAGCTCTAAAAAATGGCGAGGTGTTTCATTTATGGGGTCACTCATGGGAGATTGAGAAATATGGTATGTGGGACGAATTAGAAAAACTCCTTAAATATATAAGCAATAGAAAAAATTCTATCTACCTGACAAATAGTGAATTATTAAAATAAAAACCCCGTCTCAATATAATATTGAGACGGGGCTCTGTGTAACTAAAACGAAATTTTTGGTTCATTAAAGAATAATTCTTTATACTCTTTCTGTAATCTATCAAATACTTCTATACCCTCTGGCGTTTCTTCTTCAGCTTTCCTTATTTCAGGCCAGCGAAACTCTGGAAACTTTACATAAAGAGCAAAAGCTTTTCGAAATCCACGAATCTCCTCTATAGGAAATTCTGACATTGAAAGAATAGAATCATCAGCGTTACCAGGCGCTATAGTATCTTTTTCCATGAAACTTCTCTCAACTGCCGTGTCTCGTGACGGTGTTCCATAATACGGAGTAAATGTAAAACAATTAACGTTATCTACATTTGGCATGAATCTATTTAATCTAACAGTATCCATAGCAATCTCACGTGTCTCACCTGGGTACCCTACCATGTTGTTAGTATTGTATGGCACTCCTACTTCTGCAATAATTTCAGCAGCTTTTATAGCTCTTTTATTTGAGAACTTTTTTTTCATAACTTCCCTGCGAAATTTTTCGTTACCATTTTCAATACCTATAGAAATACGATGTAAGCCGACATCCTTAAGCTTTTTTATACGCTCATATGTAACTGTCTCAACTCGTGTCTGTATCCAAAATGGTAAATTAATTTCTCTATACATCTCACAGAACTCATTGAGTTCTTTTTTAGACATCATAAGAAAAGTATCTGCCCAAAAGAAATTATACTTAATATTATGATGATTACGATAGTACAAAAGCTCTTCATAAACTCTCTTTATAGACTTTTTACGTACACCAGTATTACGTGAGTTACAAAAATCACAATGATAAGGACAACCACGAATTGTTTCGATTGGAGCAGTTGCATACAGTTTACCCGCCATAGGACGAACAAGACGATCTTTATCAAAAAGCTCCATATCAAGTGCGGGATTATCATCCAAATTAACAGGTTCTGGTAGTGAAGTTTTACGAAAAGCGCCAGAACTATCACGATATGCTATACCAGCAGTATATTGATATGGTCTTTTTTGCTCTATCCTATTACAAAGCTCAAGAAATGACCTTTCTCCCTCACCAACACAGACAATATCAATCTCAGAAAAATCTAGTGCTCTTTCTGGTGCATATGTAGCAAATGCTCCACCCAATACCACCGGCATATTACACGGATCACGATCCTCTATATGTTGAATAATTTCAACACCTAAAAGAAATGTACTTTCGGTGCATGACATCGCAATAAGATTAGGATTAAACGAATCGATCTTATTATTTAGATCAACCCAAGGATTACGCTCGCTGTTCTTATGTTTAGTATGTTCTGATGGTCGTACACCAAGAGTCGCCTCAGTCAAACGATCATAATCTTTACCTTCATTTATACTATATCCAGTAATATCAAACATATCGACTTCAAAACCATTCCTTTTAAGAATACTGGACAATAATGCCGGACCTGAAGCGATCAAGGTCATTTCACGAAAATTAGGATTTATAAATAAAATTTTAAAGCTCATTGAAACCTCCCTTATATATGGTTATAAAATAACAAATTTCTTGTACAACCATACCACATATTAATAAAAATACAATAGATTTAGATAAATAAAAAAACACCCAAAGATAAACCTAATTCCTTGGGTGTTTTAAGATATTTCTATTTCTTTTAATCATATGCTTCTGTGTGATTATAACTATCAAAATAACAGAAAGAAAGTCCATCACGTTCCCTATATCTTTTTTTAAAAGAAACACAATTAAGATGCACGTAATCACGTAGATGTGGATTATAGAAAATGGTATCTAGAATTACATCTCCTATATCAGACTGAATTTTAGTCAATTTCGTTATTAAATCATTTACTTTTTTTGTTGTATTCCAATCTACGTCAAGTATTTCTTCTTTTAGATATAGTTCAAGTCTTTTAGAACCGTCATTTTCATCATGAATAATTTTATGTTTGAACTTTGGGATACGTAAATTTCCATGTTCATCAAAGAATAATTTTAATCTTACTAACATGTCACTTATCTTTTTATCATAAGTAATATAGTAATCATCGTATCTAATTTTCCTAGGTTCTTTTTTTGAAATCATTTCCTTAATCCATAATGTAGTTATTAAGAATACAAAAAACAAGGATACTATTAGGTCTTTGTAACCAAATGCTATTAATTCTTTCCAATTATTCTCACCACTTTTAGTTTGCCACATTTCGGGTGGGGTAATAAAATGGATTGAACCACCAAATAGTATAATTATAGCTATAGCAGAAACTCCTAGGTGTGCAATTAAATCTCCTCCCAACCTTCTAATTAATATAAAGACTATACAACCACATAAAATACAAGTAATTGGATGAAGCATAGCAATCCCCTTTAAAAAATAAATAAAATTATAATTTTTATTACAGAACAACCTTACCAAAGTATATCATGCTATAACTAATATGTCAATAGCTATAGGTATATACTAGATTACTTATTCTCTAATAGATTCTTTTCAGCTTGCTCTACAACCCACTTACTCCCATTTTTATAAGGATCTCCAAAATATCTTTCAAGTAAATCTTTTAAATTTTCAATTGAAATAGATCTTACATTTTTAATTTTCTCTATAAGTTCATGCTTATCTTCAGCAAAAAATGGATGATTCTTACCATAATCTCTAATATCAAAAGCGTCTCCCCATTTTTGTGTTTTAAATAAGATCGGTACTTTTAATTGAAAGAGTGCTTCAAGAACAGCTGTGCTGTTAGAGCCGACTACTACATCATTATTTTTTATAGCATCTTGTAACTCTCCTCCAGAGATAGTTATATTTTTATGTTCTAAAAGGTCTGGCCTATTTTTTAGAAGCCAATTTTTAAATCCATCTTTATATGGACGAAAACGAAAAGAAAAAGAAAAATCTTTACGAGGTAATTCAAGCAATGCCTCAAGGTACGGCACTACCTCACTTGGTACGGACAACTCTTCAGAAATAAAAAGTATTCTTATTGGTCCTATATATAAATCTTTTTTTTCTAAAATATTTAAATTTGTCTTTTCAATAGGACGCATTGGACCTGAGACAAAAAGTTGTTCGGGGCGATATGCTTTACTATTTTTTAGAAGATATTCTTTCCACCACTCTGACCATACGCCATACTTATCAACAGATAGTTGTCTTTCTCCATCAAATTCATGCATAAAATCTGACACAAAGTAGTTCTTTGAACTTGCACCATGCTGTATTCCTATTGTAGGAATACCTAATAATTTACAAGCTAAGATTTCATGGAAATTTCTATTAACAGCTGCACTAACTATAAGACCTTTTATACCGATAAATTTCAAAATAAATTTAATAGTATGTATTGCCCAGATATCTCCATTAACATCATTTAGATAATTAGTGGCAACTAAGAACCAAAATTTTTCTTCTGTACCAGCTTCTGTATTTAACAATATTTTATTTTTATTACCAAAAATACTAGCTAAAAATCGTGCTAAAGTAGCAACTGCATAAGAATAAACTACAGGTCTTTTACGTTTTAAAGCATGTCTAAGTACGACACTAGACTTTTCCATACTTCTTATAAATTCAACGAAGTTAATTTTTTTTTCTCTTAGTTCTTCATAAATAAACTTCATCCTAAAATCATGATCTCGTGGTGGATCAAACTTATCACTTGTCCATAACATTAATTTTGGTTGCCTTAATTTAGTCCACAATATAAACGGCATCGACAAAATAACTTGAAGTAATACTCCTAATGGTGGTATTTTTTTAAACCGTCTTTTATCCTTAATAATAAATTGACAATTATATGAAATTAAGAAGTGTTTAAAAAGGTCAGAAAAAAGAGGTTTATAAAGATAAATGCTAGAAAAATCCACTAGGGATTCAAGTAATCTTCGGTATTGAGTATAAGGTAAACAAAAATTAAACATTAAACTGTCATAATTAATCCACCAAAGTTCAAAACTTTTATAGTTTATAGCTTTTGATATACGCTGACCTTTAAAGTCTTTAAGAAGGGAAAGTTTCCTAGTTAATTCTGTAGCTTCTTCTACAGAGCCTGGATCAATTAAAGTACCTATATCTATAAAATTAAGCTCATATTTTTTCGCTATTCCCTCTAATTGTCTTGGTGCTATTAATGTATTAAATTGTCGCCACCATTTTTCGCTTTTTTTAGGTAAATCTTTAGAAAAAATTACCAATACAGATTTTTTCATTATTTATTATTTAAACCTTCTGACATCATCTTTAGAGAGTTTTGATGCACAGCATCCCAACACACAGAACTGCTATTTGAATTGTGACACGACGCAACAACGGTATCTAACGACCTTAGCGGACTATCTTTAGGAAGTGGTTCATGTTCAAACACATCTATTCCTACTCCAGATATTAAACCTTTGTTTAGTACCTCAACAAGATCATCCTCTTTGATTAGCGGTCCACGAGCAGTATTAATAATGTATGGCTTCTTTTTCATTTTTGAAAAAGAAGCCATATTTAATACATATTTACTTGTAGGATTTAAATCACAATGAATACTAATAATGTCGCAAGTTTTGTATATTTCATCTTTTGATACATGTGTTACATTTAGAGACTTTAATGTTTCTCCATCAAATTTTCTTATATCATTTACTAAAACTTTTGCTCCAAATGGTACGAGTTTCTTTACAACCGCTTGACCAACATCACCAAAACCAATTATACCAATTGTTTTTTCGCGTAACATATATCCTTGTGGTTTTTCCCACTTTCCACTCTTAACAAGATTATCATTTTTTAACAGACCTCTAACTTCACTTAGCATAAGTGCAAGTGTGGTATCAGATACAGGCTCACTAAAGGCACCTGGCGTTCTAAATACTTTTACACCTTTAGATTCAGCGTATTCTTTATTTATAGAATCAATACCAGTTCCCCATTTAACTATTACCTTTAGATTAGTAGCAGCATCAATAACTTTGTCTGTAATTCTGTCATCACCACAGAGAATACCCTCATATTTTGATATAATTGGGAGGAGATCACTCTCTTCTAATCTTTCCTCAACAGGAGCCCAATCTACGTCAAAAGAGTAGCTTTCCAGCATTTTGGTCACTTTTTCTTTTTCTGCGTGCATATACGGCGCAGATATTAGGATTTTATGTTTCATATTAATAACTATTATAAGGTATAAACCACCAAACATTAATAAAGTTTCATTATGTCTTTACAAGCACTGCTCTAACTGGTGTTGCTTCTATATCTTTTATTTTTAAAGGCAAACAAATAAGTTGATATTCACCTGTTTCTACTTTAGATAAATCTATACCTTCAAGAAGTGCTATCTGATTTTTTAATAAAATCTTATGTATCTCTGTCGCATTATCAAATTTTGTTACAGATAAATAATCAACACCTACGAGTTTGATATTATTATCAGCAAGCCACTTTGCAGCGCTCTCATCAAGACCAACGTAATCCTTTTGAAATTCTTGAACTCCACTTTCCCACAATTTAGAATTTGAAGTTTTAAATAATATTCGTGTAGTTTCTTTTGGTATATCTAACTTATTTATATCATCAGCCGTTATTTCTTTTACATCCTTAATCTCAGCAACAAAAACACTTCCAATGAAAATATCTAAAGGCAAACTGTCTATGGCTTTGCCATTCTTAACAAAATGAAGTGGAGCGTCAATGTGAGTACCTGTGTGCATGTTCATACTTACTCTAGTTTCGTTGACTTCATCACCCTTAGATATACTAGAGATTTTATTCACCTCTAACAAAGCGCTCCCAGGCCAAAGTGGTAATTTATCATCAATTAAAATGGAGATATCTATAATTTTCATGGTTTCAATAAAATCTTAAGTTGATTTCCTGTTTTGTGAAGCTTCCAAGCTTTCTTAAAATCATGTAATGGTAAAATAATTTGTGTAAATGGTTCAGTATCTAACTCTGGTAATAATTCTAATGCTCTTTTAAAGTCTTCTTCTTCTGCACCTACTGAACCGACAATAACCTTTTCATTCCCAACTAATTTCTCAAAGTTATAATTTATATCTCCATATGGAAACCCTAGAAGTAAGAGGGTGCTGTCAAAACCACTTTCAGTTAGAACTTTTTCAAGCACCTCTCTTGAACCAGTAGCCTCAATAATAACATCAAACTTTTTTAAATTATCTATAGCTGAATAAACATCTTGTACTTTATCTTTTAAAAACTCTAACCTACTAATAGCTTTATCAAACAAACTTACTTTATACCCTTCATTTAATAAAACTTGGGCGCAAAAACTACCAACAGGTCCTGCTCCAATAACAGCAACGTTAGACTCTTTAGATAACCTATTTTTAATACGCCTTACAGCTCTTAATGCAACAGCCAAAGGCTCTGCAAGAGATGCTGTTTTTGAGTCTAACCCTTCAGGGATTTTATGTACAAAAGTACCAGGCATAACAACATACTGACTATAAGCACCGTTATGATTAATCACACCAACCTCTTTTCTTTCTGAATCCTCTCCTCTTGATAAAATACATTCCCCAACTACTTTTTGCCCTATTTTAAAGTGCTCTTGAAACTTATTACTAGAACCTATCTTAACTATAGTTCCAGAGAATTCATGCCCCGGAACTATTGGGTGTTTAGCAAGTCCATCTCTATAATAGCCAAGTGTTCCATCGCATATTTCTAAATCAGTACCACAAATACCTACGTAATCTACTTTAATTAAAATATCTCCAGGCTTCATTTCAGGTAATGGTAAGTCTTGTATTTCTGCTTTATGTTTATCTTTTATAACTACCGCCTTATTTTCTGTAGGATAGAAAATACCATTCTTTTGTTTATCAAAATCGATACCTTTCCCTTGTAACCATCCGGTTTTACTTCCCTTCCATTGATAATATCTAAACCTAGTAATTTCTTCTATACGCCTTCTAGAAAAATTAGGAAAAGAACTTAAGAAGTCCCTAAAAAGATTCAGAAACATCCACACCACCCCAATCCTTGCCTGGGGTGGGTGTTTAAGGTCAATTCTAACCGCGGCAATAGCTTCCCTTCTATAGCGATTAAATACCTGATGCCATTTTTCATCATGAATATGATATATATTTGCTTTTGGTTCATAGTGTACTAAATAACCTTTCTCTGTCATATTTTTTGCCCAATAAATATCCTCTAATCCAAAAAGGTGTTCGTCAAAATGTCTTTTCTCCCATAAATCTTTTCTAATTGCAGAATTAGCATTATTTGCATAATTTATAGGAATTTTAGAGTCTAATGCAGATTTACCAAAAATCCTTTGAAAATCCTTTTTTTCAGAGAATTTTGCTTCAGAATCCCCAACTTGCCTACCATAAATCATAGCTATTTTTTTATTATTAAATTGCTCTATAAGACTAGAAAGCCATTTTTTATCAGTCGGTATAACATGAGCTGAAACAAGAACTAGGTATTTACCAGAACTTGCTTCACAACCAACATTAAATGCATAACCAAAAGTAAAATCTCTACTTTTAATTTTTATGATTTTTGTTTTAAATTTTTCGGCAATTTCTAATGTCTTATCTGTTGAACCAGAATCTACGACTATAATCTCGTAGTTTTTATAATCCTGCTTTTCTATTGCATGCAGAAGATTACCGAGATGTTTCTCTTCATTAAATGTTCTAATAATGATACTTGTTTCTGGCATAATATTTAGATCTCTACTAGGTCTAGATGTTTTACTTGATCAAACTGCTTTTCAACACTACCAAATTTAGCAAGTGTATATGGATTTGGGTAAAAAGCTTCTTCTGGTGATAATTCAACAAACTTATCTTTAGCAACATCACTTCTTACAAAAAATGCATCGTGGCCATGAGTATCACAACCAACTAAAATATACCCTTTCTTTTTAGCTAATTTTACCAAAGCTTTTAAAGACGCCCCAAAATATAATGGATTTTTCTTATAAGTTTCTTGATAATGAAAATCTGGATTATGCTTTATAGTTACAGAATTTAATCCAAAAGCGGCATTGTATTCCATTACAATTACTCGTGGATTAACAGCTGTAATAGAATCTAAGATCCAGTAATCATTACTATCTATATCTATAGATAGTAAGTCAACTTCTCCTACAAAATTATTATCTAAAAGTAATTTATTTATATTATTAACAGCTACAAAACATGTAGCAGTTTTAACAGATTCATTACCAAGCTTTGTTTTATAATACAAATTAGCTGATTCCATCCATTCTTTATTAGCATCAATCAATAATCCATTCCATCCAAAATTTAGAGACAAATTAGCTGTATTACATTCTCTACCATCTTCAACTCCCATTTCTACAAAAATACGATTGCTTATTCCTATTTTTGAAAAAATATACAACAATAATCCATCTCCTCCATGCTTAGAATAAACTTTAAATTCAGCGTTCTTTAAAGCTGTTTTTTGATTTAAATCTGAAGATGCCATATTTTGATAATATGTTAAAAATAAAGAATTTAATCTGTCTTCTATAATATTTATTTTCTCTGGATAAACAGCCTCTCTAATTAGGTCAAATAGTTTTCCTGGTAAAAATCTTTTTATTGTTTGTTTAATTCGCATATTTTTTTATTAGGGGGTCATTTACCATCATTTGTTTAACTTTTTCTAAGTCTTGTGGAGTATCTACTGCCTGAGTCTCAAACTCTTCAAGCACCATTTTTACTTTATAACCATGCTCTAAAACTCTATTCATATCAATTGATTCAACTTCTTCTAAAGAAGTTGGTGTTAATTCATTAAATTTCAAAAGATAGTTTCTAGTAAAAGGTATTACACACACCTGCTTAAACATTGGATAATTTCCTCCGGACCATTTTTTCCCTGATGGTATTGGCTCACGAGAAAAATAAAGTGCAAAATTATTTTTATCAACTACTACTTTTGGACAGTTTGGATCATTATGCTCTTCTATGCTTTTAATAGGAGCCATGAGATTTACCAACTCTACAGAAGAATCTTCCAAAATTGGTTTTATGGACATATCAATCATTTCTGGTACAGTCATTGGTTCATCGCCTTGAATCATTACGACAATATCTGACTTTTCTCCTGTATCCTCTTCAATTTTAAACATTGCTTCGGCTATTCTATCAGAAGCTCTTTCGTGAGTATCTTTTGTCATAATCCACTTTGCACTGATAGAATCAGCATAATCAGCAATCTCTTTGTCAGGAGTTGCAATATAAACTTCTTTTAAGACCTTACTCATCTTACTTCGATGATAAACGTGTCCTATCATAGGCATACCCAAAATCTCCTGGAGTGGCTTACCTGGGAACCTAGAAGAGCCCATACGGGCTGGAATAATACCAACAATGTTAAGTTTTTCTTTACTCATAGGTTTATATACTATAATAGTTTAACAAATTTGTCTAAATACTCTTTTACTGACTTTTCTAAACTAAACTCTTTACTAACTCTTTCATATCCTGCTTTACCAAAAGCTTTTGCTTTTTGAGGATTATTAATTAGATCTAAAATTTTTCCTGCAATCATATCCGGATACACTGGATTTACAATATATCCTGTTGCATTATCTATAACAATCTCAGGAGTTCCCCCATAACAAGTAGCTACTACAGGTTTCATAGAGGCCATTGCTTCAAGATTAATAGTAGGAAATGAATCAAAACAAACTGAAGGTACTAAAACAACATCTGAAACTGCATATGCAATCTTAATCTCTTCTCGATTAATCCAGTCAGTAAAAATAAGATTTTGTTCTATGTTTAAGATTTTTGCTTGTTTTTTCATTACCCGCACATGACCATCAATATTACCCGCAACTAAAAGTACTATGTTAGGTACTTTTTTAACAATCTGAGCAAGCATTTCAAGCGCTTTTGTACCACCTTTAGCATCACTTAATCGTCCACCAGATAGAACAACCTTTTTACCAATTAAGTTATATTTTTTCTTAAATTCTCCAATGACTTGGGGAGCAACCTGCCAATCCTCAGTATTTATACCGTTGTATACAATTTCAGTATTTTTAATACCATTTTGTTTAAGAGCCTCTTTTAAAGCACCACTTACTGTAAAAATCTTATTTGCATATTTTAAATAATGTCTGATGATTAAATTACGAAAAGGATTATATCTTTTTCTGAATTTCTTAATCTGTTTCCAAGCAGAGATTTTATAATTAAATTTAGTAGGGCAGGACAACTCTTTAGGATTTACACATTCTACTAATTTCCCGTAATGAAAAAGCATTACATCATGTGCAGTCAAAAAAACTTTAGCTCCAGATTTTTTTGCTAATTTTAAACAATAATAGGACAAATGATAATGAATATTATGAGCATGAACCACATCGGGTTTAATTTTATCAAATATTTTTTTAACTTTTTTTATTGTTTGAGGATTATATAAACTTATGTATGCTCTTAAACGCCCATTATATTTTGAATAGATTCTAAAAATCTTTAATCCTTCATATTCAATCTCGCCTTCATCTATTTTACTTTGAACAGTAGTTACAACAGAGACAGAGTGTCCTTTTTCTTGAAAAGATTTTGCTAAATTAAAAGCTATAATTCCTGCTCCTCCAAAACTTTGTGGCGGGAAATCATCTTGTAGAATTAAAATTTTCATTGTCATGATCTTATTTCTTGTTCTTTTAATAAGGTATTGATTTCAGTGATTACCATATCAGATGTTATATTTTCTGCCTGTCTTCGTGCTTCTTTCCTATCATACAATCTAGCTGTCAGGATATGAAGTGCTGGCTTATCTCTATTTGGTACCACCACCCTATGTCTTTCTCCTATAGGAGGCTGCTCTCTTTCATCCATTGGTCCAACTATATCGATTGTTGGAACATTAAAAGCTTCCGCAATATAGATAGGTCCAGTATCTACAGATACAAAAAGCTTTAGTTTTGATATACATGCTTTTAATTCATCTATACTAAATCGTCCTTGAGTATTTACAACACTTTCAGGATTTTTAATATTTCTTATTACTTCTTGAATTTCTTCTTTATCGTCAACTCCTCCAAATAAAACTATTTTTGCTTGGTACTTTTCTATAAGATAATCAGCAACCTCTGCAAATCTTTCCTCTGGCCATTTTTTTATTTCATTCCCAACAGACGGAGATACTCCTACAACAAAATCTTTTTCTGTATCAATATTATTCTCTATAAAAAATTGACTTATTTTTTTACCAGCTTCTTCTGAAAATCCAAGTATCTTTTTTGTATCAGAAGATACAATACTCAACAGCTCAAGACATTTGAGCCGTTCGCGTGGAGCATACTTACCTATCTGATATGGGAAAGTTGTAATAAATTTCTTTAGAATATTATACGGGCGTGTCTCAGCAGGAGAAATACCTCCAGCAACTTTCGGAGCGACAACAAAAGGAATACCTGAAATATATAAAAGGGCTGTAGGTATAAACGATGGCCCTGTTATTAATGCTGCATCAGCATTAACTCTTTTAATCTTTTTTAATACGCCTTTTTCTTTAATATCAATATAACTATCCACCAAATTACTATTAGCTAAAAGCTGTTTATGTAATTTAGCGTCTCCCAATACAGTAATATGTGCATTTGGTAAATGAGTCCGTATAGCTGAAAGTACCGGCGTAGTACACACTACGTCACCCAACTTACCGGATGGAACCACTACGATATTAGAAATATTCTTGGGAATTTTATTTGCTACGCCCACAGAAAAAACTCTTGCTATAGAGTAAATAAGAAGTAATATTCTACTAATCCTACTATATAGATTCATAAGTATCTTTTATAAATTTAGCTATTTTATTACCTCGCACATCCCAAGTATAATCTTTTACATCATTATATGCTCTCTCTGAAATAGCTTTAGAGAAATTTGGGTCGTCTGTTAATTTGTTTATACCACTTGCAAGAGCTACGGCACTTTCTGCTTCCACAAGTACGGCATTTCTATCATTTAGAACTTCTACTATCGAAGGAAGTTTTGACGCTACTATTGGACGACCCGATGCCATATATTCAAAAAGTTTCATTGGTGATTGAGAGTATTCACCTTTAGGATGAGGGAGAAGTAACACATCAGCAGCCTGAAGAATTAAAGGTAATTCTTTTTGCTCTTTTTTACCCAACAATCTCATATTTTGAGGTAAATTTATATTATTAAATTCAGGTGATATTTGTCCGACAAGGATAAACATCACCTCTGGCAAAATATTTGCGGTATCAAATACATAGTTCAATCCTTTTAACCTACTCACTGTACCCGTATAGACACATATTTTTTTATTAAGTGGAAAATCTAATTTTTGTCTTGCTTCATTCTTATCTATATTAAGAGTAAATCTTTTTAGTGAGACGGCATCATGAACAACTAATATATTTTTCTTATATAGTAAATAATGTTCTCGCATATGAGTACTTATTACAATAATACCTGTGGCGATTTTACTTATAATATAGTCGCGCCTGCGCTCACTTGAACTTATAGGCTTGCGATGTGTCTCATAGAACACTTCTATACCTAAAATATAAGCAAATATAATTAAAGGTAGAAAAAGGCTAGACCTAATATAAATAAAACTTACTTCTTTTTTAATTTTTCTAATAAACAAAAACCAGATAGCTGGTATATTAAATACGGCAAAAGCGATTGCGCTTGGATTACTTATACCAAAGTTTTTAAGAAGTACACCTCTTGGAGTTTTTGGTACATCATGTCTTAGCTTTATAATATCTAAGTCAATTTCACCATTGTACTTAGGCGCAACAAAATCTATTGCTAAAGTTGCATCAATTGAAGAAATAGTATTAAGCATCTGACAAGTATGAGCTCTTGTATTTGCTATATCTGTATTAATAAAATAAAATCCTTTCATAAAAATTAGGAAAAAATATTTTCAAAATCAAAGATAATCTTTTTAGCAGATGTTCCATCCAAAAGGTATGGTTTCCTTAAGATATGTTCTATAAAGTAATATAAGAAAAATAGTCCCTCATATTTATTACCTCCTAAATCAGCACCGATTTTTGTAAAATATTCTGGTAAATATTCATAGCATAGTTTTTTCGCTTTAGATTGATCAAAACGACTAAATAAGCCAAATAAATCAAACCCTGGTAAATAAGTAAATCCAACAAAATCACAATCTATAATACCTATACTATCCTTAAACAAGAGTATGTTGTCTTGCGTTACATCTCCGTGTTGAACTAGTCGTGGCAATTTAATACCAGTAAGTGGTAATAGCTCCATAAACTGCAATATCTCTTGCTTATCCACCTCTTTTAACCCCGACTGAACTACTATGTCTTTTACAAAACTTTCCATATCACCAATAAAATCAGTATTATTTTTAGCAACATATTCTTGAAAACCTACGTACTCTTTAACCACCATATCTAGTTTGTTTTTATTAAGTTTTACCTTCTTACCAGGACAAGCTGTTTCAATACTAAAGATAATTTCTCCATCATCATGCAAATAAAGTGCTTTAGCAAAAAGATTCTTATAGCTGCTACCTGTGGTTAGAGTGTTTAATTTCTTCAGATTATTAAAATTTTGTATAACTATATCTTTTGCAGAATAATTTCTAACTGTCTTAATACACAAAAAAGGTTCCGAAGCTCCTGACTTAAATACAAGAAAAATTACTTTGTCATTAAGTTTTTTTCCAGAAGATGGAGTGCTGTATTTCAAAAATGACAGTGGTGCGCCTACATCACCCTCTGCAAAATCAGATATTTTATCTTTTATTATTTTTTCTATAAGAGTTATCATTTTTTTACAATTATATTAAAACTAAAGAAAAATTTTCTATAAAACCATAGTGCAAACTTAAAGCCGGAGAGGAATTTTACGATACGAGAAGTAAAGCTAGTATTTGGCATTAATACTTTAATTACATACTTTAATATATTTAGATTATTATAAGGAATAACAATTCTTGGAAGATTATACCCAGGGTAAGGTAAATAAAATTTATAATCCTCAAATCCTGCATCTCCCAAAAGCTTTTCGTATCCACCTTTTGAATATGTATAAACATCATAAGGGCCTTTACCTCTTAATTTACTATAAATATTTGCCAAAAATCTTGGCATATAACTTGTATATCTTAATCCTAGATGATCTATACCTCGCAGATAAGCAAGAGCAAAACGATTCTCAATACCTATATATAAATATCCACCTTCCTTAAGAAGGCTCCTGCATATCTTGAGTGCCTCTATTTGAGCTTCTTTTGGGTCTTTAAACCTATTTGTTTTACCAACCCACTCTAAAACCCCGTTCATAGACACGACATCAAAACTATTGTTTTCTAGTGGTAAATTAAAGATATCTCCTACAAATACTTCTATATTTTCAAGCCCTTCTTTCTCTGCCCTTTTTTTCAAATATTTCATACGTAAAAAAGAAGTATCAAAAGCTACTACCTTTTTTGCAATACGAGCAAGAGGTATTGTTGTTCTACCCATACCTGCCCCACTTTCTAAAACTATAGAGTCCTTAGTAATAGGAATATTAAAACGCCAGTCAGCCCTGTTTTCTTCAAATGTAAAATCAAACTTACCTTGATATAGCTTCTCAAATTCATCCCACCCTTTATCTTCTATAAGAGTAAGGGCTTTCCCCAACTCTTCTTTGGTAGCCTTACCCCAATAACGATCTTCCGCAAAAAGTAGTATACCGTCTTTAGTTTCTGGATTTATATTTTTTTTATAAAAATTTTTATTTTCCATAAATTTTATTAAAAACAAAAGAAAGAGTTTCTGCCATATGTTCTGTTGAAAGCTTGTTTTGAACAGTTTTTCTTGCATTTTTTGCTATCTCAAACCTCTTTTCATCATTATTTATAGTGTTTACAGCTTCCTTTATATCCTGTGCATCATAAAAATCAACAAGATGAACTTCTTTATCCTTTTCTATATAGTCTATTAGATAATTCTTTCGACTTACAATAACAGGCAGGCCGCTAGCCATAGCGTCAAGAAGTACTGTCTGACCTGAGCAGTCGGCGCCATCTGAATAATTATCTTCTTTTGTTATAAGCAGAAGCATCTTTGCTTTTTTATATTTTTCTTTTAATTCATCAAAAGAAAAATCAAAAAACAATTTTATATTGTCTGGAATATTTTTAATATTTTTTAGATTTCTCTCACTTGCAATAATATGAAATGTCTCCTCTGGCATTAAACGTGCAGTATCTACCACCGTCTGATAATCTCTACCGTTATCTTTACCTACGGAGAGAATGAAATCTTCCCTATTATTATATACAGGCTCAAAGTATTCTATATCTACTCCAAGTGGAGTAAAAAAAGTTCTACCTTTCAAAAAAGGAGCTTCTTTTTCTAAATTCTCTTTTTGATGATTAGATAAACAAATTACTCCATCAAGCTCCTTCAATAGCCACATTAAAAAAGCTTTTTTTAATGTCTTATCTTTGTTCGCAGAAATAGTCCTGTTTAAACTAATATTTAATAAAACAAACTTAGTTTTTGCTTTAAAAAACTTATTCCAAAATAACATATACATCAATGACGAACCAAACACTACATCGTAATTAGACACAGAAAAAAACATAAACATATGAGCAATACGAAAACCAAATATCTTTTTAAGAATATTTGATACTTCCTTATATTCTGCATCTATACCAAACTTACTTAGATGATTTAAACCATAAAACTGCGTATCAGGATAATCAACACCTATACGCCCATTAAATCTATCTTTTCTTTTACCTGAATAAATATATAAAACTCTCATAAGAAGTCCTTATTCTTCCCCACTAACAATATTAGTATCAAGCGATGCTAAATGCGTCCTTCTGAAGATTATAAGCTTGTATACAAAAAAGCTTTCAACAGCAATTATTAAGCCTGATATAACCTGGGCTATCATATACCAAACACCTGTATGTTCTACTAGTAGGTATACAAACAAAGCATTTAAAGCCAGATTAATTAATATAACTACAAGATAAAGAGAAAGTTGTTTATGTATATCGCCTGTTTCATGGTCTTTAAAGGTCCAAAACTTCTGTAGACCAAAACTAACACCAAAAGCAAGTATATAAGCAACACTCGCAGATATTAAATACCAGATATTAAAAAATTCTGTAAATAAGTAAAGTATGGAGAGATTTACAACAGCAGCTGAACCTCCAGATATTACATATTTAACTATTTGTATTGAATGTTTTGATAAAGTCATTATACGCAATTATAGCATAATCTATATATTAGAGGCTGTTTTTTGATATTTTTATGTAAATATATTTACAATTTTATTTTTTATAACTTCTTTAAAGAGCGGCTGATTATTAAAACCGTATTGGAGCGTAAGGTTTGTTAGAAGTCTTCCGTCTTTTATTTTCGGTAAACTATTCATAGCATTCACTCTTTCTAAGACTCCATTACTTTCAACATTTAATTTAAAAGTGTTTTTATTTATAAATCTTTTGAACCACTTACTATAACTTCCGGTACCCTTGGTATAAATCCTAAATATAATAAAAAAGGAATTTGGAACGATTAAGTTATATTTTTCTAGATATTTACCAGAAAATGGCATTTTTATTCTTTTGTGTTTTAAACTATTTAAGAAGAGGTTGGTGTCCCACTTATTTGTGCCTAATATATTAAGATTTGGAGGTCTAAAAGAAAGCTCTTCTCGAAACTCTTTTTTCTCAAAAGAGTTTCGTAAAAAAGAATCAAGATTTGTAACAATCTCTGAAATAAAATCAAAGCTATTTTCAATACATTTTTTTATTCTTTTTTCTTGATCTTCTTTAGATAAAGAAAACCATTCTTTTCTCATTAAATCAATTTTGACTGAAAAGTCGTTGTTAATTTTTATACCAGATATTTCTTCTACTAACTGCTGTGTAAATCTAAAAGAATGCAAAATAAGAAGTTGTCTGCTGACATTTATATCACCCTTTAAAGAGTACGGGTATATAAATAACTTATTTATAATGTAATCTACAGCAAAACTCGCTTTTAATATTTTAAGCTCTTCTTCTGAGATTTTCTCTAAATTATCATTCAGATTGATATCTTCACCATATATTAGATTGAGTTTATAATAACTTGGATATATAAGTCTTATTTTTTTAAATGATTGTATATCATATTCAATAATATCAATTGCTATATTTTTTAAATCATCAGGCCATTTTCTCTTATTTAGAGTAATATTTTTATCTGTTATACCTCTATAAACAACTATTATGTCTATATCTGAAATCCCAGGAAGCCAATTATCTCCCATAAGAAACACTGAATGAACCATATCATTTCGACTAAATTCATCTACAATTAAAGAAACTGTATTCTCGTAATCTTTTTTTGAAAGATTCTTTGGAAAATTATATAATTTTTTATTTTTTATTTCTTTAATCATTTTTTAATAAATTTAAAAGTGTCTTCTCTGAAGCATTAAACAAATCTGATATTTCACTCATTATTATAGAAATTTCTTTGGGTGATAAATCTAATTTCTTATTTCTAGATAATTTTATATAAATATAGATTATAGATTTATTTAAAACATGTGGCAAAATATTCCAAAATATAGTTGGATAATATTTAACAATATTTGAAGTTTTCCATTCTTTCATCAAAGTGGTTGCTTTATCAATCACATCGAAATTAATTTCTGGAAATTCTTTTTTTACAAGCTCAAAAGAATCTCTTTTGTAGACATAAATACCTTTTGCTTGTAATAGGAAAGATGGTAGTAAAAATAAATGCGCTAAATCAAGTTTCAATTCATATGCATTTTTTGGTATGTTTTTAATTCTATATTCAAAATGCCTTTCTAGTTTAGAGACCATAGACACCTGCTCAAACAAATCTTTTCTCAGAGAAATAGATAGTTTATTTTTACCGACAAGTTTCATGCCATTTTCGTATACAACCATAGGTAACATTGACGATTGTGAATAAAAAGATAAGTCTAAGCACGTTGCCATATGAAAATAATGATGAGCAAGTGGATCTGCACAATAGAACAAAGAATTCGCATACGAGACAATTTTACGCGCTTGTATAAGGTTTTTACTATCCTCAAAGAGCCTGTTATTAAATACCAGTACCGCATCTAGATCGCTCCAATTTTCTAAGAAATCCTCTGTTCCAAAACTACCTTGAACAAAACACGTTTCTACTAAATCATCTATCTTTAAAATTTCTTTTTTTAGCAGATTAATAATCCTATATTTCGGACTCTTGTTTCTAACAGTTGCGTAGTTAAAATCTTTATTAATATTTACTGTCTTAAATTCCTTGGTATATGTATTTCTTTCTAAAAGATCTTTCATATCTCTATACAAAAAAACAATGACGTCTGACAAAGACAGAAAAGATTGATTTTTTATAAAATTTTTCAAACATACATTGAATTTTTTATCTTTTATAACGTCTATTAAAATAAGTTTATTTTCTTCATACTTACTACTTATTACAGAATTTCTTAAAGTTAGATAATTATATAAGGAACCTTTGTATTTATGAGTAAGTATTTTTCTGTCATTTATATACCTACTTAAAATTGAATTGAATTCAAGCTGCATAAGACCCAAACAAAAAATATTAAAGTCCTCCGCTGAAGAAAGATGGCTTCTCTCACCATCAATATAATCCTTTACAATCTTAAAAGGATCCTCATTTATACGACTCTTCTTTTTTACCTGATTATTTAAAGACATGATTTAAAGATTTTGAAACGACAGATTTGATTTTATCTTCAGAGAAAATCTCTCTGGATAATTTCTTAGCTTCAGATGCTATACTTTTTCTTAAATTATACTCCCTCATTCTATTGAGCGCACTTATAAAATCATCTGTATTATCGACAAGCAGAATATGTTTATTATTTTCAAATGGATATCCAGCCATACTCCTTGAAGACGCTATAGTTGGAATACCTCTAGCCATAGGCTCAAAGACCTTTTGTTGCATACCAGCGCCAAAGAGAGACGGTACTAGCGCAATATCCATATCATTAAGAAATTGATCTAAATTTTCAACAAAGCCTTGATAAATTATGTTTCCACCAAATATTTTCTTCATTTGTTGAGGTAGTTTTGCTCCAAGAATATGGAAGGAAAAAGAGCCAGGATATAACTTATTAACCTTAGGTGCTATATCAAAAACGATTTTCTTTAATGCCTTCATATTATGTGGAACATTATAAGTTGAACCAGTAAAAAATACATTGAGCTTTTCTTTTTCTAAAACAATCTTTTCTTTTGAGAGAAAAGTTGGAAGTCTTCTTAGAGGTAATACATCAGTTTTTTTAGCACCTATTTTCTTATATAAAAGTTCTTCTTTTGGGGTTATAGCAAGAAGAAAATCGCTCTTCCTTGCTGTAATCACCTCCCCTAAGAATTTTGAAAAGAATCTAAGTAAATTAATAGGTCCGTACCCCTCTTCTTCTAGAAAATGTAATGCTTCAAAATTATGAGATCTTGTTATTATAGGAATATTCTTGTTACGTGCATATTTATATAACGGCCAAAGCGTAGTGTACTCAAACCAAACCACATCAGGCTTAAATTCATCAAGCTCTTTTTCAAACACATTAACTATTTCTTTATCTCTATATTCATATGATGCTCCATCCCAAAAAAGTGGGTTAATCATCCTTTTCAAATTCTTCAAAAATCTTTTACTAAAAGATAAATTCCTAGTAAACTTATATGAAATAGGAAAGATCTTTATGCCAAGTTTTTTTGAAACCTCTTGCGTCTGCCCTTCCTCGTTTGGAGAGACTTTCGCAATAACACGTATCTCACAGCCAAGGTCAAGAAAAATGTTTAATCCTTCAGCTCTGTCTTGTTCACATGCGCCAGTCACCGGATACGGAAACCTTGGCATAACAATAAGTATCTTCTTTTTTTGTTTTTCTATATTCATTATTTTATAAGTTTTGGTAGAGTATTTTGTAAAAAACCTTTTACACTAAGGTGGGTTTCGAAAACTTCTCTAGCATTTTTTTGCATCTGTATGAATTCTTCATTGCTCATATTCTCATAAAAATCTACTATTCTAGTACAAGCCTCATCTAGATTATTAAAATCTATCATCAATGAAAATTTTGAATAATCGATTTCATTTTCAAGAGGCCAAATTGAATTAGTTGTTATAACAAACGGAACTCTCCCTAAACTTAATGCTTCATAAAAACGATAAGATGCATTGGCTTCACCTCTTACGCATAAAGCAAAGTTAGAGTCTTGTAAATTTTCTATATACTGTCTTCTTATTTCTTCTTTTGGCAGCTTGATAGTACTTATATGAGAAGAATAGAATTTTCTTATTACAAAATTTATTTTTATCCCTTCACACTTTCTTAAAGATCTAATTACTTTAATTCTAAAGTATATACCATTTTTATGGGCTAAAAGAGTTTTATTTTGAGTTATGAATACCCCTATATTTATAGCTATATTTTTGACATAAAACTTTAATTTTTGCTTGAAGCCTCTTAATCCAGCCAAGCCACAAAATCCAATAACTGGTATATTTGTTTTTGCTTTATACTTTATATCAGTATAAATAGACAAATCCTCAACAAAGAACGGCATTATAAACTCATTTTCTTTTCTCCTAAAATCAAATCCTCCGACCCTAAACACATATGAATTAGGCACATTGATTTCTCTTTTATCAAAATCACTTAAATCAAAAATCAAAAGTTTTTTATTATATTTCGCTGATAAATCAATGTGATATTTAAGATAATCATGATGCCCTCTATCTTCTGTTAGAAAGAATTCATATGGGAATAAAATAAAGTCAGCGTCTTCTATATTTTTTACAAGATCAAAAACTGGCTCAGTAAAAGCTTCTTGAGCTTTGTCTGCAAAAAGTCTGTTTTCATTTTTTTTATGTCCAAAAAAAGGACTTAATAACGGGAGATAACGTAATCCATCTATTTTTTTATCTGAGATATAAACTTTTATCATAAAAATATTTAAATTTGTATTTTATAATACTTTGCCCAAATCTGAAAAGTAAGTAGTGCCCAGATGATAGTTATATTATATTCTTTTTTACTACAATGATCTTCAAGGATTTTTTGTACCTCTTCCCAATTAAACAAACTCTTAGTTGTTTCATTATAATCTTTAGAAAGCACTTCCTTAGCAACCAAGTATATACCCTCATCTCTAAGCCACTTAGCACCAGGAGAAAACCATCCTCTTTTTGGCTCTTTCAAAAGGTACGGTGGTAAATCTTTTTTAAAAGCTTCTTTAAAGATAATTTTGGTGTTAGATGAACTAACTTTATATTTAGTAGGGATAGTATTTGCAAATGATACCAACTCTTTATCTAAAAGTGGGACTCTTACTTCAAGACCCGAACCCATCGACATCTTATCTGACCTCATGAGTGACTCGTCTACAAGCCAACTTTGCCTATCTGTATTCATAAATACTTTCTCAAAATCTTTACTGGACTCTTTAAAATACTTTTCATCAAAAAACTGTTTGCTTTTTTTCTTATCAAAAATATTTTGGCTTATAACCCTTTTTAAAACCTTGTCTTTCATAAACATAAATAGGGCAAATCTATCTATACCTGCAGGTATATTTAATTTATTTAATTTTTTATTGAAGCTTAGTATATTTCTTATAAAAGCTGGTAAAATACTCTGATAGATACTAGCTATTTTAGAAAGCCTGTACCTTTCGTATCCACCAAAAAGCTCATCACCCCCATCTCCACCAAGGACTACGTCTACCTTATCTTTAGCAAATTCAGCTAGTCTCATCATAGAGATAGACGTTGGATTTGATATAGGTTCATCCATTTGAATAACTGCTTTTTCAATATATTTTAATACATCATCTGGTTTGAGTAATACTTCATGGTGTTTAGTGCCGTAATACTTAGCAGTCTTACGTGCAAGATAAAAATCTTTATTAAATTTATCACTTTCTTTTTTATCCACTAAATCAAATCCTACAGAAAAAGTTTCAATATTTTGCTTAGCTTTAGACATGGCGTAAAGAATTACACTAGAATCTATACCACCAGACAAATAAAGACCTAACGGTTTGTCAGAAATTAATTGATCTTTAACAGACTGTAGAACTTTTTCTTTTATATTTTTTTGTATTTCTTTTTTATTCTTATTATATTTTTGATCTTCAAGCTTCCAATATTTTTCTATTTTTAATTTTCCATTTGAAAGTACTGCGTAAGTTGCAGGTGGTAGTTTATAAATACCTTCAAACATAGTAAGTGGCTCAGGAGTATATAAAACTCTAAAATAATGGTTAAATGCTCCTTTGTTTAAAATTCTTGGCACATCGTGCTCTAAAATACCCTTAATCTCTGATGAAAAAATAAACTTATTATTACCCCAAAAATAATAAAGTGGTTTTATGCCAACATGATCTCGTGCCAAAAAAAGCTCTTTCTTTTCCTTATTCCAAACAGCAAAAGCAAACATGCCGTTTAGTTTATTTAAGCAGTCTTTCCCCCATTTACTATAAGCCGCTAATATAACTTCTGTATCACTTTTTGTTTTAAAGTTATATTCTCCTTCGAGTTCTTTTTTTAATTCTTTAAAATTATAAATCTCTCCGTTAAATACTATTGCAAACCTACCATCGCTACTTAACATTGGCTGACTAGCAGACTCACTAATATCTATAATACTTAATCTATTATGACCAAGGGATATTCCGCCATCATAAAAAGCCCCCTTTCCATCGGGGCCTCTATGAGAGGTTATTATATTCATCCGATTAAGTAATTCTTCATCGGAAAAGTTAAATCCATTTATTGCACACATAATAAAATAAGTAGTATTTCAAGAATTTTAGGCTTAATTTGTAGCTATACATAAATATTAACATATAGTAAAATATAACCCTATGGCTAAAATTTCTTATAAATACATACTTCTAGGGGTTATAACCTTCGCATTTGTCATAAGGTTTGTAGGTATAAAGTATGGACTACCTCTATGGCTTATAGGTGATGAACCTCCATTTACACTAGCAGCCTTAAAAATGCTCGAGCTTAAAAGTGTTCTGCCAGGACTTAACGGGGAAGCTTTTAAACCAATTTTGTATTATTCTCCATATCTGTCTTATATTTATTTAATACCGTTTACAATACTTCTTGGTATAAAATACTTACTATTTAATGGCGGTGTTGATTTATTCAAAAACTATATTGTTGGAGATTTGTCTCACTTTTTTATATTAGCTCGTATAATAAATGTTGCCTTTGGAACAGTAACAGTCTGGTTAACATATAAAATAGCAAAAAATATTTTTAAAAAAGAATGGATTGCACTGTTTAGTGCTTTCTTTTTAGCATCTAGCGTATTACACATACACCTTTCATCAGTTGCGAGAGATTGGGTACCGGCAGTATTTCTCTTTGTATTAGTAATATGGATTCTTTCTAAAAAAAATCTCCCATTCAAAAAGAAATATATATGGAGCGGGGTGATATCTGGGCTGTCCTTTGGTATAAGTTTGATATCAGGATTTACAATGGTTTTTGTACTTTTCTGGTACTTATTTTATGAAAAAAACAATTTTTTTAAAGTATTCAAAGAAAAAATTTTATACATTTCTCTTTTTATATTCCTAGCTCTTTCTGCGTTAGCAATTGTTATATATCCTTATGGCTTTCATCTATCAGAACACAACTCAATAGATACAGGAAAGACGTTCTTAGGATATCTTTTAAATTTTTCTACTTTTTTAAAGCCAATTTTAGTTTCTGAACCTGTATTGTCTTTATTTACAATATTAGGACTTATATTTAGTTGGAAAAATTTTAAAGGATATTTCTGGTCAGGAATTTTATTTATATTTTCATATATGACAATCTTTTATATAATATTTCATTATGAACATCGTTTTACTATTTATTTTTTCCCAATACTTTCTATTTTTGCAGGGTATGGATTATATGTAATTGCTAAAAAAATACCTAACAAAACTATAGCAAAAATATTTATTGTAATAGTATTACTATTACCTTTTATAACATCTATACGTCTTGAGCAGATTGTCTTAAAAAATGATTCTAGAATTCAAGTAAGGGAGTGGGCAGAAACAAACATAGAAAGTAATTCAAAAGTATTAATATACGCTGAAATGACACGATTCACATCGACAAAAGACGCTTACAATGAACAAAAGCTCCTCTACCCAAATTCTTTAAGAAAAATTGATGACGCTGAAATAAATTTTGGTAAAAATCCATACGGATATACTCAATTCCACGCTCTTAATTTATATTCCATAAAAGACGAGAATTTTTATAAGAATCTGTCAGAATATGCAAAAAAGAATAATTACCAATACTTAATACTTGATCCATTTTATAATATAACCGATGAAAAAAAAGTGGGGTTTGGTGATATTATTAAAAATTCTGTTTTTATTAAAAGTTTTAGTCAATCTCAAGAAAAATATCTATTGAGAGATGGTAACTTTGGAAGTCCTGTGGGGCTCTTTAGATTAAAATCTTTTGGACCTAGAATAGAAGTTTATAAAATCAATCATGACTAACAACATTATTATAATCCCAACTTACAATGAACGGGAAAATATACCTATTATATTAGAAAGGATTTTTGAAAACGTACCTGACTCACATGTATTAATTGTCGATGATAATTCTCCAGATAAAACTGCGGAAATCGTAGAAAGTCTTAAATCAA
>Ga0209041_1000377_pt1 | contig 33086 bp, 35 predicted proteins | sample SaaInlV_100m_DNA_4_FD_184647 | JGI IMG/M metagenome (GOLD analysis project Ga0209041, IMG submission 184647) | Marine microbial communities from expanding oxygen minimum zones in the Saanich Inlet - SI037_S2LV_100m_DNA (SPAdes) (version 2) | ecosystem: Environmental > Aquatic > Marine >... | reverse complement strand
GCCACACTGGAATAAGCCAACATTCGCTTAATACTGTTTTGTTGAATCGCAACCAAATTCCCTAATGTCATGGTAATTATAGCAAGTAAGCTAAAAATTTCCGGCCATGGAAGTGTTGCTATCGAAGATGAATCGAGTCCACCCATTCCACCGCCATCCGCTAAGACTTGATTAAAAAACCGAATCATTAATGCAAATGCACCTGCTTTGGGTGCCACAGATAAATAAGCGGTAATGGTAGTTGGCGCACCTTCATATACATCCGGTGTCCAGAAATGAAATGGAACGGCAGAGATTTTATAACCAAATCCAGCAATCATCAAAATCATTGCCATGATTATAGCAGTATTTGCCCCGGAATCTAATCCGGCGAGTGCGTGTTGGATTTCAAAATAATTTGTACTGCCAGTAAGCCCGTATATATAGCTCAAACCAAAAAGCATAATTCCAGACGAAAAAGCACCATAAACCACATATTTAAGTCCGGCTTCATTGGAACGAGTGTTTTGCTTTAAATATCCAGCTAAAACGAAAGACATAATTGAAACAATTTCAATTGATAAATAAACCAAAATCAAATCCACGGTAGAAACCATCAAAAATAAACCAAATGTAATAATTCCCAAGAGGGTGAAATATTCACCTTTCCGATACGCTTTCAATTCACCCGATTGTAAACTGACAATGGAAACAAAAATAGTTGCAAGAATCACTATCAATTTGAAAAAGGATGCGAATGGATCTAATACAATTGCATCAGAAAACAAAGTTGTGACTTTATTCTCCTGAAATACAATCGCTAATGCAACACCAATCAAACCAACAACGAGGAGCCAACCCACTTTTCCAGACTGAGATTTATCAAGAGTTAAATCATAAATAATCGCTGCAAGAATCACAACTGTGAGAATAAGCTCCGGATAATAGAAAGAAAGACTTTGTAGATTGGTCATTCTGAGCTCTTACTTTCCGGAGATTGTTGCCATGGTAACAACATGATTAATAATTACATCCATGGTGCTAGAAATAATATCCAAATAGGGCGCAGGATAAATTCCGAAGAAAAGAGTAATAATCAATAAAGGGACAACTGTAAATAATTCACGATTATTGATTTCCGGTAAATCCGTGTATTTTTCGTTGAGTTTTCCAAAAAAGATTCGTTGAAATGCCCAAAGGAAATAAGCCGCATTTAGAAGAATTCCAATGGTGGATGCAATAACGATTCCTTTATAAATCGGGAATGCACCAATAAAACACATAGCTTCACTAATAAACCCTGAGAATCCAGGGAGTCCAAGTCCAGCAAAAAAGACCATTGCGCAAATACCTGTATAGATCGGCATTTGTGCTGCCAAACCACCAAAACCTTCAATCTCTCTATGGTGAGCACGGTCATAAATAACTCCGACCAAAATAAAGAGCATGGCAGAAATAGTTCCATGATTAAACATCTGGAAAACCGCTCCGCCTAATCCAGCTTGAGCCGCTTTTAAATTGTATCCATTTGCTTCACCTGCTGCAATAACTGCAGCCATTCCGATTAATGAATATCCCATGTGATTCACACTGGAATATGCTACAAGTTTTTTCAAGTCAGTTTGAGCCAAAGCACAGAGTCCACCCCAAACCACGTTTATGAGTCCCAAAAATGCAAGTGCACCTGAGAACCAGTAAACACCGTCTGGCATTAAGCCATAATTAATTCGGAGAATACCATAGACACCAAGTTTTAGCAGGATTCCCGCAAGTAAAACTGATATAGCTGTGGGTGCTTCTACGTGAGCTAACGGTAACCAAGTATGGAATGGAAATACCGGAACTTTAATAGCAAATCCAATAAACAATAAAACCCATATAACCTTGATGGCACTCATGCCCCACCACGTTACTCCTTGAAGGGCTTCTGGAGCTACTTGCTTTAAAACCTGAATATCAAACGTATTTCCGCAAGTAAAATAAAGACCTAATATTCCTACAAGCATTAATACCGAACCAAATAATGTATACAGAAAGAATTTAATGGCTGCATATTCTCTTTGCGGACCACCCCACATCCCGATCAAGAAATACATGGGTAATAACATGACTTCCCAAAAAATGTAGAACAGGAAAAAATCCATGGATAAGAAAACACCCATGATTCCCGTATCCAATAAAAGAAAAAGGGCAAAATATCCCTTCACCGCTTTATTAATATTCCAGCTAACAAAGATACCAATAAAACAAAGTAATGCTGTCAGTATAGCCATAGGAAGGCTTAATCCATCAACACCCAGAATATAGGAAATGTTAAAGGATGGTATCCATTCACCTCTTACCGTGAATTGCATCCCACCGTTCCCTGCATCATAATTTTGCCAAAGAACTAATGTTAACAAGAGCTGCAATCCAGTAGCGACTGCAGCTGTTATTTTAATTAAGTTATCTTTTTCACGTGGAATAAAAGCAATAGCTACCATCCCAATGATGGGTAACCAAATTATCCAATTGAGAATATTTTCCATTCTCTCCTCACCTTACTCATTCGATTTAAAACGACTGGATAATCATTAAAATGATTATCCCTGCTGTAACATACAGCAAATAATTCTGAAGACGACCAGTCTGAACCTTCTTAAGTGTACCCCCAAGATTGTCCACGATTCGGCCAAATCCATCAACCATTATTTGATCAATGATATTATAATCAAATTTTCCTGTAACGCGGCTCGCCCATGAAGTCACACGTCCAAATCCGTTAATAAAATATTTATCGTATAATTCCCAATCAATCCAAGCAATCTTTTTCGCCAAACGAAGGGTAGGTTGATACAAATATTTATCATAATTCTCATCAAAATAATATTTATTCAAACTCCAATCATACATAAATCCTGCACGATTTCGCCATGTTTCGGCAGAGAGAACTTTTTTCAAATACATAAGAACCGATAAGCCAATTCCTAAAGTTGCAACACCAATCGAAATATACATGGCCAATCCATGGGCGTGGTGGGCACCTTCTTCGATTGAATGGGCTGAAGGGTTCCCAGGAACGACTGAATCAATGGGGACAACTAAATGAGTAAACCAACCATGGCTCGATAAAGGATTTAAATAAGGTAATGTGTACCAAATAAAAATACTTAAAGTCCCCAATAAAACCAATGGACCTGCCATTTCTTTCGGTGATTCATGAATATCCTCAATCAATTCGGGCATTTCGGGTTTTCCATGAAAAGTCAAAAACATCATGCGGAACATGTAAAATGCAGTAATTGCCGCTGCACCAAACCCAAATACTGGAAGTAAAAAATGTTCTGGATGATGTTGAGCAAATGATAATGACCCTGCAAGAATTGCATCCTTAGACAAGAAACCAGAAAAAAGTGGTACACCCGATATAGCAAACGTACTTAATAGCATCGACCAATAAGTAATGGGCATTCTATCTTTAAATCCACCCATATTGCGCATGTCCTGTGGATCTGTCTCATGGTCATGTTTTTCGTGGAGTGCATGATGCATAGAATGAATCACAGACCCTGAGCCATAAAATAAGTTTGCCTTAAACATAGCATGAGTCAATAAGTGGAAAAATGCTGCCGTGTAAACTCCTGTTCCAACGGCAAGAATCATATATCCCAATTGGCTTACAGTAGAATAGGCTAATACTTTTTTAATATCATTTTGCGTTACAGCGATTGTTGCAGCAAATAGGGCTGTAAAACCACCTACATATGCAACAACTAGCAATGCATCCGGCGTTAGAATTGGAAAAATCCGTACTGATAAATAAACTCCTGCTGCAACCATAGTTGCGGCATGCATTAAAGCAGAAACAGGTGTTGGACCTTCCATAGCATCAGGCAACCAAATATGTAATGGAAATTGAGATGATTTCCCCATAGCACCCAAAAATAAACCGATTCCAGCAAATGTGAGTGCAGTTCCGGCAATCATGCCGTTTGCCACACCATTAAAAATATCGGTAAAGGTAAAGGAACCAACCGCCGTATATAACAGCATGATTCCAATAAAAAATCCAATATCTCCCACACGGTTTGTTAAAAAAGCTTTTTTGCTAGCATCTGCTGCAGAATCCTTTTCAAACCAATGACCAATTAATAAATACGAACTCACCCCAACTAATTCCCAAAACATATACATGGAGATGAGATTATTCGCCAATACAATCCCATTCATTGAGAATGTAAAAAGACCTAAATAAGCGAAATAGCGAGAATAACGAATATCCCCAGCTAAATATTTAATAGAGAAAATGTGGGTACAGGTTGAGATTAGAGCCACAACCAATAGCATAATTACAGTGATATTATCAACCAAAAATCCCAAATCAATCGAAAAGGCACCCATGTCCAACCATGTAAATGATGCCTCGTGTCTAAAGTCTGGATTATATTCCAGCAGCATCATCACGAACATGGAGATGGCTAAAATTAAGGTTATGGAAATTGCACCGACGGAAACCCAATCTCCTTCTCGAGGTAGTTTTTTCCCAAAAAAGATTTGGATTACAAATGCTGCCAGTGGCAGAAAAAGGATCAAAAGGGAATAAATAATAAAAATATTGTCCATTATTCTTTCAGGGCTGACGCTTCATCCACATTAATGGAATTAAAATTATTATAAATATTGATTACAATTGCCAAGGCAACAGCCGCTTCCGCCGCCGCGAGAACAATAACGAATAAAGCGAAAATATGCCCTTCTAAATTCATTCCCCCAAAACGGGAAAAAGCTACAAAATTTATATTCGCTGCATTCAGGATTAATTCAACTCCCATTAGAACAGCAATACCATTTCGACGTGTCATGACACCAAATACGCCCAAAGAAAACAAAATGGCCGCAACAAATAAATAAGTGTTTAATTCGTACATTAGTTTTCTTTCCTGGAAAGAACTGCGGCACCGATTAAAGCTCCTAGTAATAAGAGTGAAATTGCTTCAAAGGATAACAAATATTTAGTCAGTAAAAGTGTCCCGATTCCTGCTACAGTTTCGATAGGCTCAAGGGCATCCGATTTATACCATGGTGTTTTTGAGACGACAAAACTAATCAATATAAATAGCCATATTGCCATTGCACCCCCTACACCCTGTTGAACATTGGATTGCGAAAGACGAACAGATGAAATGCGATTCGTAAGCATAATTCCGAAAACGATCAAAACCAAAATACCACCAATGTAAACCAATAACTGAACTCCAGCTATAAAATCAGCCCAAAGAAAAATATAAATTCCAGCAACACCGAATAAAGTAAATAAAAGTGCCATAGCAGAATAAATTAATTGATTATGTAACACAACCACTCCAGCCGATAGAACTGTCATAGTAATGACAAACCAAAATGCAATTTCAGTCATTAACTTTCTGCTCCATCTTTGGATAATACCTCATTCATACCTTCTTTCGTGCCTGGTTTTGCAAATCGATAAATTAAATCACTTCTATCAAACTCAGAAAATTCATAATCAATAGGATGCTTATCTGCGTTTGGGCCTCCCGTCATATAAATACATTCTTCCGGACAAGGATAAGTACACAAATTACAATAACAACATTCTGTCATATCAATATCGAAACGGGTTACAACCAAAGCTTTTCGAGATCCATTGGATGTTACGCCTACATGACCAATATCTTTAATATCATCTCCACGTACTGGTGCTTTTTCAGTAACAATTTTGATACATTGTACGGGACAGATTCGTTCACATTTTAGGCATCCAATACAATCATCAATATCAACATGAAGTTTAGTTCGAATCACATTATAATTACTATGGTCGAATCCAATATTTCGTTCTGGTCGTGGCCATTTTTCTTCTGGATATTGTAAGGTAACATTATTTTTCCTAATTCTCACCATATGCATCCATGTAATACCTAAACCTGTCATCATGGTTGACAAAGATTCATAAATATCTCTAAAATATTTTGACATAATTTATCCGAATACCAGTGTCCAAATTCCGACACCGAAGATGTTGATTAAACTAATAGGTAAAAATACCTTCCAGCAAATATTCATTAATTGATCCACTCGAAGTCTGGGGAATGTCCAGCGAAACCACATCATCACAAAAATTAAGAACACTATTTTACTCATCATCCAAAAAACACCCCAACCATTGGAATCAAAATATCCGGGAATTGGGCTATGCCATCCGCCAAGAAATCCAGCAGCGGCAACCGCACAAACCACTAACATATTTGCGTATTCACTGAGGAAAAAGAAAGACCATCGCATTCCGGAATATTCTGTATGAAATCCGCCTACAAGTTCTGATTCTGCTTCCGGTATATCAAAAGGAGTTCGATTAGTTTCTGCCACAACGCTGATGAAATAAATAAAAAATGCTATAAAGGAAAATGGATTGGCGAAAATTATCCAATTAAACATACCACCTGCTTGGTATTGGATAATTCCTTGCATACTCAAGGTCCCGGTCAGCATGATTATTACAATAATTGAAAGGCCTGCTGGTATCTCGTAACTGATAATTTGCGCAGCAGATCGCATCCCGCCATACAAAGACCACTTATTATTGGACGACCATCCGGCAAGAATGATTCCGATTACGCCTAAAGATCCCATGGCAAGAATATAAAAAATACCAATATTGAAATCAGCGACAATTACGTTTTCTCCAAATGGGACTGCCACAATCGTCACAAATGCACCGATAAAAATCATGAATGGAGCTAAAATAAATAAAAGTTTGTCTGCATTTTTAGGAATAATATCTTCCTTGGTTAACAGTTTGAGAGCGTCCGCTACTGTCTGAAGTAATCCCCATTTTCCTGCATGAAGTCCCACGCCTTGCCCCATGGGGCCAACGCGATCCTGCATAAAAGCAGCAACTTTCCGCTCTGCGTAAACCATAACTATCGCATTCACAGCTACAACAAGAAATAGCAAAAGACATGGAATCAGGATTGCAATGACCAACAAAAGTCCACTCCCTTCCATTGCCGGGATGATAGATCCAAGAAAATCAAATAATGTATCAACGCTCATCGATCAATTTCCCCGAGTACAATATCTAAACTTCCTAAAATAGAAATGACGTCTGACATCATCCATCCACCAGCTAATTCTCCTAAAACGGATAAAGCTGTAAACGCAGGTGATCTCATTTTTACCCGAGTCGGTATTGGGGATCCATCACTTTCAATATAAAATCCTAAATCGCCTCGTGGCGTTTCTGTTCTGCTATAAATAGAGCCTTTAGGCGGACGAATCTTCTTGGGAAGTGCTTGATGCACATCGCCATCTTTGGGCATTTGAGCCAACGCTTGACGAAGAATTTTTACAGATTCTTTAATTTCTAACATACGAACATAATATCTGTCCCAACAATCACCTAAAGTCCCTTGTCCCCCATCTCCAATACAAACATCAAAATCAAATTTTTCATAAATCGAATAGGTATCATTTCTCCGAAGATCCCACTTTACACCAGAGGCACGAAGGTTGGGCCCGGACACACCATAACTGATGGCAACATCCTGAGGCAATACACCAATATCAGCTGTTCTTTCAATAAAAATTTTATTATAGGTAAGTAGTTTATTGTATTCTTCTATTTGCGGTTCAAAATAATCTAAAAATTGGAATGCAGTTTCCACAAAACCTTTTGGTAAATCATGACTAACACCACCCACCCACATATAATTATAAAGAAGGCGAGCACCACACGTCATTTCAAACATGTCAAGAATACGTTCTCGATCGCGTAGCATAAATAAAAACGGTGTAAAAGCACCAATATCTAATCCGTAAACGCCCAAAGCTAAAAGGTGACTTGCAATTCGTTGAAGTTCAGCCATAATTACGCGAATATATTCCACTTTTTCTGGCACTTTCAGTTCCATCAATTCTTCTACAGCAACCACATATCCAAAATTATTCGCCATGGCAGCAAGATAATCACAACGATCCGTGAAAGGGATAACCTGATCATAAGTCATATTTTCGCAATGTTTTTCAAAACAACGGTGTAAATAACCAATTACCGGTGTGATTTCAGAAATGATTTCACCATCCGTTTTTACTTTAAGGCGCAATACGCCATGAGTACTTGGATGCTGCGGCCCAATATTTAGGACCATTTCTTCGCCGTGAACTACTCCCATCCTTCCTTCACTTTCGGTATTATTATACCGTGATATGTTTCTTGCACTTCATAATCTTTCCGTAAGGGATAGCCTTCCCAATCTTCCGGAAGTAACATTCTCCTGTGATCTCTATGACCATCAAAAAAGATTCCAAACATGTCATAGGTTTCGCGCTCAAACCAATCTCCAATTCGCCAAATTTGTTCAATAGATGGAATGTGTGCATTATCTCGCGATACAGCAATTCGAATCTCTATTTTATGATCATGTTTCATCGAATGAAGGTTATACCGAGCTTCCAGCATATTTTCCCCCAAATCAATTCCAGTATGACATTGAAGCGAATCAAAATAAAGGGACGGTTCAGATTTGAGCCATGAAGCAATTTCAAACCATTGATCTGGTTTAATTTGAATATGTGTATCATTTAGCGTATCAGCCAAAGAATCTGGGAATTTTTCTTCAATCATGAATGCAAATTTCTGATTTGGATGGTCTGATGGCATAATTTCAGCTGAAGATTCTTCTGGTGAAGATTCTTTCGCAGCAGCAACTGCTGCATTTTTTGCAGCTCGTTTTGCTTTAGCTAAACCTGATTTTACTTTAGATCGAAGGACTCGATCTTCAATGGCATTGATGGAATCCATATCACCGGCCAATCCTTTTTCGATTAACTCGGCGATTAATTTCTCTTGTTCAGAGCTCATGCCATTTTCCGTGTAAGTGGACGTTCATCCAAAATCTTTTCTTGGAGCTTTAACAAGCCTTCAATTAGCGCTTCTGGGCGAGGTGGGCAACCGGGTACATACACATCCACGGGTACAACAATGTCCACACCTTTTAATACATGATATCCATGTTGCCAATAAGGTCCGCCACTTGTGGCGCAAGATCCCATGGCAATCACATATTTGGGATCAGCCATTTGCTCATATAATTTTTTAACTCGAAGTGCCATTTTCATGGTCACAGTTCCGGCAACAATCATTACATCCGCTTGTCGTGGTGATGACCGCGGCATCATACCTAATCGTTCAAGGTCGTGTCGGCTGGCAGCAGCGGACATCATTTCTATGGCACAACACGCCAATCCAAATTGGAAATACCAAGGCGATGTGGACCGAGCCCATCCAATGAGTTTATCCAATTTTGCAACAACAACATTATCTTCAAATTTATTTTCTAGAATGCCCATTAGGTGTTTTCCTTTATTTGAATTCTTTCATACCGACCTGCAGCATATTTGACTTTTCGTTTTACCCAATCTAAATCTGATTTAATCCAAACATAGGCTAAACCTATAATAAGGATAACTAGAAATATGGACATTTCAACCATAGCAAGAAGACCAAGGTCTTTAAAAACAACAGCCCAAGGAAAAAGGAAAACAACTTCCACATCAAAAATAAGGAAAATAAGCGCAATTACATAAAAACGGATATTGAACTGAAGCCATGCCGAACCTTCCGACACTTCTCCACATTCATAGGTTTCCAACTTTTCTTTTGTTTTCTTGGATGGGGCAACTAAGGATTGTACAAATAGTGGTACAGCCACCATAATAATCCCTAGTATTGCTGCTACAAGAATGGTTCCAAAATCTCGATACATAAACTTTATTTTATTGGGGCATTTAGATTTGAAATTTACCTTGCGGTCATTTGCTGAGTCAAACTAAATGTCATGAATAAATAAAGGAAAAATCATGTCTAAGATATTGCTATCCAAAAATTATAAATAGGTAGCATACGTGAGTAGAATGAATATCGTAAATAGGTTTCTTATACTTATTTAAGTCTAACATCGTTATGAATCTTTTCTTTCTGAAATAAATAAAGCCTAATACGAGATTTGGAATAATAGATATATTGAACCCATTATAAACAAGATACCAAATAATTGATTATGTTTTAAAACAAATTCATCAATTGTAACATTCATCTTATCCATTTTTAGCACCATGAATCTAATAGAAAACCATTGATTAAAAATTCTGCTGATATTTTTTACTTTTCCAGGTTTGATGATTAATAATCGGCAGAGAGGCAAACCGGCAATGATAAAGAGTGCCAAAAATATCATGAAACTTCCCAATAGTATTTCAACAAAGACCTCAGTGAAAAAGTTAGGAAATATAAAATCCATGAAACATTCTGGCAATTGCCATGAAAAATAATGGATAAGGGAAAAAACGAACCCGCCAATTCTGACTATTTCGATAGATATAGAAATCAGTTTCACGCATGATTTCAAACGGTTTTAACCGTTTTCTCCACGAATACCATTTATTTAATTTGGTATTCAATGATTTAAAATATGTTGGTTTAAATATGAGAAAAAAACCAGAAAATGTTCCTGTAAATGCTCTGAATACAAACAACCATTTTAAACTATTAACTATAACTTCGTAAGAATTCATGACCTAGAAGATTACGAAATATTTTGTTTTTATTAAAAACTGTGAAATAGCTGAAATTTGTAACAAATTAAATTCTGATTCTCATTGTTGAATAATGGATGTGAAATGAAAGGAGATTGGCGTTAAACAATATCCCTAACTACCTTGATCGAAATTGGCGTTTCAGTCTTTTGATATAATGCGAATATTTTGATTTTAAAATTTTAAAAATTCCTATTTATTTATTTTCGTTTTACGGTTGGTTCACTTCAGCAATTTCATCTAATTTTTTACATGTCAATTTTTAATTCCATGATTACTTCAACCCTGCCCTTTCTTCCCAAGTGGTTTGCCAAACCATTTGCCAAACCCTACGTGGCTGGAAAAACTGAAGATACCGCTGTATCTCATATTAATACCTTGAATGAAAAAGGATTCGCTACCACAGTAGATATTTTAGGTGAACATGTTTTAACAAAAGTTGAAGCCCGAAATATTACATCCCAGTATTGCCATCTATATGACAGAATTGCTTCTGAATCTCTGGATTGTAATATTTCCATTAAACCCACCCATGTTGGATTGGATATTTCTCTTGCTGAAGCCATGGCTAATTTCACGTCCCTTGTGAAAAAAGCACAGGAACATGGGAATTTTTTACGCATCGATATGGAAAATTCTCTTTTCACTGACCAAACCTTTGAAATCTATCAACACTGCAAAACGATTTACAAAAACGTGGGCGTGGTAATTCAATCTTATTTACATCGCAGTTTGGATGATATTCTTCATTTAGCGAATGAAGATTTCAATTCCCGAATATGTAAAGGGATCTATAAAGAATCTGAATCCATCGCCTTCCAGAGTCGTGAAGAGATCAAAGATAATTATTTATCACTAGCCAAAACTATGGCGGCGAAAAACGCCTATTCCGGCTTTGCAACACATGATCAGGATCTGATTGATCGATTGCTGATTTGGATCGAATCCGAAAACATTTCAAAAGACCTATTCGAATTTCAAGTACTATATGGAGTTCCCATGAGTGGCCGATTAGAAATGCTTCTTGAAGCTGGCTATAAAGTTCGTGTTTATGTTCCCTACGGTCCGGACTGGTTTGATTATTCTGTCCGACGTTTAAAAGAAAATCCTAAAATAGTTTCTTATGTATTAAAAAACTTTTTTCGTAAAAGATAAAATGTGTTTGAGTTTTAAAAGTTTTCATGCGTCATGGCAAAATCACCCAAACACTTCAATACGTGAACACATGAACTCTCAAACACTGTAACACCTAAACATATGAACACTTCAACAATCAAACAAATCTTTGAATTAAAAACTATTGCCGTTGTTGGGATGTCCCCAAAACCGGAACGCCCCAGCCATTATGTTGCCATGTATTTAAAAGAAAACGGTTACACCATTATTCCGGTTAATCCGGGACACAAACAAATCTCCGGCATGACCTGTTATCCTAATCTTGAATCCATTCCACAAAAAGTGGATGTAGTGGGTATTTTTCGTCGGTCTGAATTTGTACCAAAAATTGTCGAGTCAGCCATTGCACGACAAGTAAAAGCCATTTGGATGCAAGATAATGTGATCCACGAAGGCGCAGCGCAGAAAGCAAAAGATGCGGGATTACTTGTTGTGATGAATGATTGTATGCTTCGGCAACATCGGAACATGCTTTCTTGAATTGCAAATATTGATTAAGACGAATGGTGGACGATGGAAACTGTAAATGTGTATAATTATAATCAGGTTGATATTCTTGGTTTTTATGGCGATTATAAAATCAAAGTTGAATTAGAAGATGCAATTTTGGAAGGGACTTTTAAAATAAAAAAAGGGCAAGAAAACCCCATAAAAATCAGTCTGAATTAATCCTATAATTAACCATTAAATACTAACTATCCCCACGTCTTCCCCATCCCATTTTGGTTCGAAGTGTTTGGAAATAATCACAATCTTCAAAATCTATCAAATTAATTTTAAAATCTGATTTTGTAATTTCAACCTGACTTGATGGGTCAAATGTTTCATGAATTTGACCATCAGCAATAAATAAGATTAATTCATCTGTCCCTTGAAAAGATAACATAATTTTTGAATTTGCAGGTACAACTAAGGGTCTTGATGTCAATGTATGAGCCGAAACAGGTGTAAGAATTAATGAATCAACTGTTGGCGTTACAATAGGGCCGCCGGCAGATAAGGAATAGGCCGTCGATCCTGTGGGTGTTGCAATAATAAGTCCATCAGCTTTATAATTTCCAACCAATTGATTATTAACATGAATAGTAGCATTTAGCATTCTGTGTGACTCACCATTACTCAGGACAAAATCATTTAACCCAACATGATTTATTTTTTCGCCATTTTTATGAATGGTGGCATGTGCCAACATTCTTTTTTCAAGAATATAATCACCCGATGCAACTTGCTTAAGTCTCGTAAATAAATCTTCTTTTGTCACTTTTGCCAAAAAGCCGAGACCACCCAAATGGATACCTAAAATAGGCGTTTTTAGATTTTCTATCGCTCGGGCTAAAGATAAAAATGTTCCATCACCCCCGAGAACTAACATAAAATCCAATGAACTCATATCTTCCTTGGATTGAATCGAAGGTCGGTTGGAATCAGGACATTTTTCATCTTGAATGATTCGAGTGGTTAAATGGGCAACTAAATAGTTTTCATCTGCCCAAGAAAGGATGTCCGGTAAAGTTTCCCAAAAGGATGTTTTATCCGTATTGCCCCAAATACCAAATGTCTTAGGTTGAATCATTCAGCGTCCTTTAATTCAAAATTACCGTCGTCTTTTTTGACTAATTTTTCAACTTTTTGTTCTGCATCTTTTAGTTGATTCTGGCAAGTTTTAATTAAGGTCATCCCTTCTTCAAAATAGTTTAGACTTTCTTCTAGGGTAGCCTCACCCGATTCCAATAGATTTACTAGGGATTCTAATCTTTCCAAAGATTGTTCAATTGGGATTTGTTTTTTTTCTTTTGTCATTCTAAAAATTACATGAATTATTGGGTGGATGGATTCTTTGTTTTTTCTGCTCCAAATTCACCGTCGCCCGTTTTCAATAAAAATGATTCTCCCACGGATATATCTGTTGATTTTCTTATGGCAGTCCCCTTTTCTGTAAATGCGATGGAATATCCTCTATCAAGAACCTGATTGGGGCCGAGACTGATTAACCGCTTTTTCAGTGATTCTGTTTTTTCAACTAATTGGGAATGATTCACTGTAATACTTTGAATAAATTGGTGATGGAGTTTGAATAATTTTTCAGTATGTCTTTTAATTCTTTTCTGAGGTTGCTGTACGGTAATTCTATTCTCAAAATGATCAATTCTAATCCAGGATTTATCCACTTTATTTTGAATTGCGCGTGATAAACTATATGCCATGTCAGAGAATGATTTAAGAATATTTTCTGTTGGAATACAAGCTAATTCCGCTGCGGCAGAGGGTGTGGGAGCTCGAAGATCTGCAACAAAATCTGATATAGTAAAATCTGTTTCATGTCCTACGGCGGATATTATTGGTATTTCTGATCTAAAAATTGATCGAGCAACACTTTCTTCATTAAAGGACCAAAGATCTTCAATGGAACCCCCTCCTCGTCCCACAATAATTAAATCGACTAAATTATATTCATTTAAGTCTAAAATAGCTTCTGAAATCTCTTGAGCTGACCCGTCACCTTGTACTTTTGCACTTCGAAGTATCACCTTTACGTTAGGGGCTCGTCTTGAAAGAACATTTAAAATATCTTTAAGGGCTGCGCCGGAACCGGATGTAACAACTCCGATTCTCTTTGGATATTGTGGGAGTAACTTTTTATGAATGGCGTCAAATAATCCCTCATCGGATAAGGATTTTTTCAGCGCTTCAAATGCTTTATAAAGATCACCAAGTCCCGCAGGCTCCATTCGGGATACTTTAAACTGGACTTGACCTCTTTGCTCATAAACAGTGACAGTACCATATACGCGAACTTCCATCCCATCACTGGGCTTGAATTTTAAGAACTGGTTATTCCCGCGAAATAGTACGCATCGCATTTCACCACGCCTATCCTTAAGCGTAAAATACATATGACCTGAAGACGGATGATGATGAAAATTAGAAATTTCACCTGCAACCCAAATATCAGAGAAATTTTTCTCTAATAAAAGACGGATTTGCGCATTCAATTCAGATACAGTATAGAGACTCCGAAGTTCTGGCATAGGTCAGATAGTAAGTCCTAATTAGGACGTTAGATATTAAAACCAGCCTATAAAATGACCGGTTTACAATTTATTTCTTTTTCTTATGACGATTCGCACGAAGACGTTTTTTACGTTTGTGCGTATTCATCTTTTTCTTTTTTCTTTTTTTACCGCTTGGCATTTGTTTTCCGTTTACTTATTAATGAGTTCATTCACGCTAGATCGCATCAATTTACTCGGTTTAAATGTTGGGACATATCGTTCTGGGAGATAAACTGTCTCTCCAGTTCCTGGATTTCGCGCTTTTTTGGGCATCCGATGTTTGATGCCGAAAGTACCAAATCCTCTCAGTTCAACACGTTCATTATTTGCTAGAGAATCAATGATGGTTCCCATAATTCCATTCATGACCGTTTCTGTTTCTACCTTTGTTAATCCGGTAGCATCTGAAACAATATTGACGATTTCCTGTTTTGTCATTACATTTCTCCTGGTGAAATTTCACCTATAAAAATTTTAACTTTCTTTAATCCAAATGAGCAATTTTTGGCCCGGATGAATTAAATGAGACCCATATTTCATATTATTCCAACGACGAATTTTGCTGGTACTCGTCCCAAAATCTTCTGCGATTTGCCCTAAGGTGTCGCCTCTTTTTACTTTATAATTCCTTTTAGAATGCCCAGACGGCCCCCCATTATTAGCTGTTCCCCAAACATGTCCACCTTTGAGAGGAACTTTTAATTTTTGGCCAACACGAACTTTATTTCTATTTCGAATTTTATTCACAGCCGCAAGGTCATGAATTGAGACGCTATATTTTTTAGAAATCGTCCATAAACTTTCACCATATCGAACACGATGCATGACAAATTGGGGTGCAAATCGTTCATTTTCGGGTATAGCATTCCATGTGATTAAAAACCGCTCTTTTTTCCCAATGGGTAATTTAAGAGTATAGGATCCTTCTGAGGGTGTGGCAGATTGACGTAATTCTGGATTATAGTCTCTTAATACTTTGGGTTTTATTCCCGCGACTCGCGCCAGCACGGCCAAATCAGCACTTTTTTCTAAAACCACTTCATCGTATCGGAATGGTTCAGCTTTGGGAATTTTAAACCCATATTCACCTGGGGATTGAGCAATGATAGCAGCAGATAAAAAATAGGGAATATAATTCCTAGTTTCTCTCGGTAAGGATTTAAGTTGCCAAAAATCATAAGTTTGATGAAGTTTGGATGCCCGTAAAACTCGCCCTTGACCGCAATTATAAGCTGCAAGTGTTAAGTACCAGTTATCAAATAAATTATTTAGGTCTTTTAGATATCGACATGCAGCATGGGTGGCTTTAACGATGTCTCGCCTTTCGTCCCTGTACCAATCCCTATTTAAGCCATATTGTTTCCCTGTTGCATAAATGAATTGCCACATTCCAGATGCGTTTGCATGACTATAAGCTTTGGGATTTAATCCTGATTCTACCATAGCCAAATAAATAAATTCTTCAGGCATTTCATGCTCAGCTAAAATAGGCAAAATAAGGTCTTTATATTGCATATACCGTTTTAACCAAATTTCAAATTGCTTACGTCCTTTGTTTTGGAAATAATTAATAAATTGATCCACTTGTTTATTTCGCACCAGTGGAATGTGCCCATCCCGATCATCCACCACAGTAAATTTAGTATCCCCCATTTCAATTTCAATTGCTTCTGTGATATCGGTTCGAATCCTTTCAGCCATACCAGGTGCATCAACATCTTGAACAGTCGCAAGTTTTGTGGTATAAAGGTTTGTAAATGTTCTATTGAATCGCTCGAATTCTTCTTTATCTTCCAAGTTCATTTCACCAATCTGGTCCGCTTCCATCATTAGTTCAAAAATTCGACTGAGATGATAGATTACTTCCAAAGTATCACCGTGATAATCTGCGATCACCGATTCTGCCAGGAAGTTTTTTGAATCCCTTAAGATGGCTGGATATCGATTACGGGATTCATCCAAAGCTGCTATACTGTCAGACACAGTAGGTACAGTACTGGTTAACGATGCCTCAGTAGGGAAAGACATGGCCCATGACCCGGATATAAATCCGAGCAAGATGGCAAGGTGTAGAATGGAGCTAAAGGTTTTATTCAAAGGGATTTAGACGAAATATTGGGGGCAAAGTTATACAAGTAAACTAGCTTTATCCAAGACCTTCTCTTTTTAATTCATTCACTTTTTGTGTAGTACTATATCCCGGGGTTAAAGAAATTATTTTTACAGACCCTCCCCTGGAGATGACATCAGCACTTCCTGCAATATCATCTAAACTATAATCACCACCCTTCACCAATATATGAGGGCGAATTGCTTGAATTAATTTGAGAGGTGTTTCTTCATCGAATATAATCACATGGGATACTGACTCTAATTTCATCAAATTTTTCGTCCGTTTTGTTTCACTCTCAATCGGACGCCCTTCCCCTTTTAAATTATTTACGGATCGATCTGAATTTAATCCAACAATCAAATAATCACCAAATTGGGATGCTTTTTGAAGTAAATCAATATGCCCCCGATGCAATAAGTCAAAACATCCATTGGTAAATACTATTGTCTTGGACGAATTTTGCCAAATTTTAATTTGCTGAATTAATAAATCTATTTGAGCCATTACAAACTTCTTTTCACTTTACAAATTTGACAAGCCCATCCTGCACAATAATGTTTTTTAAGATAGAGCAAACCCTGGGCAAGTGGGAAAGATTTTAACTCAGTATTCAAAAGTCGATTTCTAAAAAACCTTTTTAATTCACCATATGCCTTGGGTAACTGAAGGGATGTCCAATATTTTAAATAAACAGTATAATTTTGGAGAGATTCTCCGGCCATAAATGGAAAATGAACATTACCACACCATTCCACCCAACTCGTTTGACCAAAACCGTAATTCAAAAATAATTGTTTCAAGTCTTGAACCGTGTATGATTGACCCTCATCACTAAAAAGATCAAAACAAAGACATCCTACTTTTTTCATAATTTTCTCAGGATATCGAGCTGGCATAGACCCACCACGATGCCATTGAAATGATTTTGAAACCTTTAAAAAATAAATGATCCATTCTTCTCTTTTTATTTTATTTTTGAGAACAGGAAATACTTGTTGACCTAATGCTCTATAAAGTTTTCGATTTTCACCAGACCCAAAATTGGCCAAAGATTCGGATAAATAAATCTCAGTTAATCTGTGATTTTTATTGGAAAATAATGCAACTTTTTCTTCCCATCGTTTTAATCCCAATTCCATTAAAATATTTATTTGAGAAGAATGGAATTGTTGATTCGGTATGGGGCATTGGTACGGTTTAACTGATTGATGGATTAATTGAACGGTAGGTATATTCAAAATTGGCTTTTTCGAAAAAGAATTCACTACATGAAGAATGACATCTTTATAACGTAGATTATTCTGGTGCCCATGGGACATCCAATTTGATTCATGAACATGGAGTTCTACTGCACCCTTAACCATTTTACCCTTCGCCCAAATAATGGCCTCTAAAAAATCTGGCCCTTCATTCTTGTTCAACCTTCCGGGAGAAAAAATTGTTATTCTATTTCCGTCCCGATCTATTAATAGGGAGCACGGTTTTAATGAAGCCCATTCTTTCATCATATTTGATTCCAGTATGGGCGAAATATCAGAAACTTTTTCACCTAAATTAGATGATTGATGTAGTTTATAATTCATGATGCTTGATCTAAAAGAGCTTGGACGTTTTGTTGAACAATAACAGCCAGTTCACGCCGAGTATCATTCGAATAATTTTCTGACGGTATGGGGATCCCAATTCGCAACTCTATTGGATGATTTTTCATAATCCATGAGTCTTTATCTAACATTTCGAAGGTGCCTACGAATGCAACCGGTACAATCTGAATTCCCGTTTCTACCCCAATAAGAAGTCCACCACGTTTAAATGGCTTTAATGTACCATCAGCCGTCCGTGTCCCCTCAGGAAAAAGCAAAACGGATCGCGGTGTTTTTTTTAGAGATTCTTTTGCAATATTTAAGGTTTCTATTGCTTTGTCTTGCCGACCACGTTCAATGAAAATATGCCCACCAACCTGCATCACCCATCCAAGCAATGGAATTGATTTTAATTCTATTTTAGCAATAGACACCAGCCAAAATGGAAGACCGGCAAATGCTAAAAGTATGTCAAATCCAGATGCATGATTTCCAGCAAAAATATAAGATTTATTTAAATCAAGATTTTCTAGACCCTTAACTGTATAAGTTACACCGCCCATAAAAAGAATTAATTTTGCCCAAATTTGGGCACAGGTCCCAAGGGTACGGCCTTTTTTTGGTTCAAACAAAGATACAAGTATTCCGAATAACCCTAATAGAGTCGTCCAAATTGCGGTAAGAATGAGAATCCAAATATATCGCAATCAGGATATCTCCTCGAAGCCCAGAAATTTGGCAACATCTTCTGGGAATTTGATGGTACCATCTTCTTGTTGATAAGTTTCAATTAAAGCAACCATTAAACGAGGCGTTGCAACGCCCGAACCATTAAGGGTATGAAGAAAATCAACTTTATTATTCTCAGTTTTTCGATATCGAATATTGCCTCGACGGGATTGAAATGTTTCAAAATTACTACATGAGGAGACTTCCAGCCATTTCCTATCCCCGGGTGCCCAAATTTCAATATCATAACATTTAGCAGCAGCAAAGCTAAGATCGCCGGTACACAATTCTACAACACGGTAATGTAATCCTAAAACCTGTAATATTGATTCTGCTTGGCGTGTAAGTGACTCTAATTCTTCGTAAGATGTTTCGGGTGTAGTGAATTTGACAAGTTCAATTTTATTAAATTGATGAACACGAAGTAAACCTCGGGTATCCTTACCATAGGATCCGGATTCTCTTCGAAAACAAGGTGAATAAGCAACATATTTTATAGGAAGATCAGCTTCTTCCAAAATTTCGTCCCGATGCATGTTGGTGACTGGAACTTCCGCCGTAGGGGCTAAATATAAATTATCCACTTCGGTATGATACATATCTTCTTCAAATTTTGGAAGTTGCCCTGTGGTAAGCATGGATTCCTTAAGCATGAGGACGGGAGGTAATAACTCCGTAAATCCATATTTAGATGCATGGTGGTCAATCATCCCATTAATAAGGGCACGTTCTAATTTTGCCCCTTTACCAGTATACAACGGAAAACCGCTTCCTGATAATTTTGCCCCTCTTTCAAAATCAAAAAGTTCAAGTGATTCACCCAATTCCATATGCGTTTTGGGGTTGAATGGCATATCAGGTTTATCTCCCCTACATCTTATCTCAAAATTATCTTTTTCATTGTCCCCTTTGGGTGTACTAGAATGGGGAAGATTAGGCACACGATACATTAAAGTATTTAAAACAAAATCTACATCATGAAGTTTTAATTCGATTTTCTTTAAATGATCTCCCAAATCTCTCATTTTTTGAATCGCATCATTAACATTTTCACCAGACTTTTTAGCTAGTCCAATGGATTCAGATGCAGAATTTCGCTCTGCGCGTAAATCATTTATTTGAGTTTGGTATTCTCTAGATTCTTCATCCAATTTTAATATTTCGTCCAAATTTACAGCATCGCTTTTTAATGCGAGCCGTTCCTGGATGAAGGTTGGATCTTTACGTATCTCTTTTATGGATATCATTTTTATTTACGTGTGATTATTAAGTTGTATTTAATTTTAATAAATATTGTTTAATGTTAAGGTAAAAAGAACAAAATGGGCATCTGCCCGGGCTAAATATATGTTGATTTTATTATCCTTAAAAACTAATTTCCATGGTATACTTAAGGATTTCTATCGCAATAAACTGTGCTCAGTTTACTATTAAAAAGACAAAAAGAGAAATACAACATTCGTCCTGGCGATAGCTGATCCTTTAATTATGTCGGATCCTCGACGAAAAATCACAAAAAATATGAAAACAATATTCCTAATTTGGGCGATTTGCGCCTGCACCTATGGGCAGACTTTAGATATTAATGCATTAAGAATGGCCCAATCCAATATATCTACTTCTGGTTACTCTAATACGTCTAGATCCAATGAAAGACAGGAACAAACAAAAATAAAAGTGGATAAACCAATTAATCCTGAACATTATTTGGTTGGACCGGGCGATCAATTCCTTGTTAATGTAATCTCTAGCGAAAATATTGTAAATTATACACTAACTGTTTCACCCACAGGGGAAATTCTTATTCCATCAGTGGGAATTGTGCAAGTAAATGGACAAACACTTTCAAACGCAACCAAAAAAATAAAAATTGCCATTCAATCTCTTAATAATAGTGCCAAAATATATATTATTTTATCTGAGATTAGAGAGTTTAAGGTTAAGGTTATAGGCCATTTAAAGAATCCAGGATTTTATACCGTCACACCAGTTTCTCGAGTGTCTGATTTATATGAAAAAATTCTACTAAAATTAAATTCCGAGCCATCTAATGATTCGGATACCGATTCTAAAGAATATCTATATCCGGAAATGTCCAGGCGCAATATAATTGTCATTCGAAATGGCAAATCCATTTCGGTAGATTTGGTGAAATTTGGTTCCACTGGAATAGATGATAATAACCCATTTCTTCAACAAGGTGATATAATACGAATACCACTAAAGGAGCACTTTGCCGGAATTTTTGGTGGCATAAAAATCCCTGGGAATTATGAATTTATAGAAGGTGAAACTTTATCTCAATTTGTGGAGCTTGCCGGCGGGTTGAGACCAGATGCAGACCCCAGTAAAGTAGAAATTACTAGATTCATTTCGACAAAAGAGAAATTTAGTTTCCTTACGACTATGTCCCAAGCAGATACCATTATTATTTGTTCAGAAGATCATATTATGATACGCTATGATCAAGAATATAAGCGTCAAGATATTGTTTATATTACTGGCGAAATTAAATATCCTGGAGTCTATGCAATTGAACCTGGTAAAACAACCATTGGTGACGCATTGAAAAAAGTAGGCGGATTTACAGCTAGAGCAGATCAAACGAAATTAATTATTAATAATAAATCCATTGCCATTATTCCAGATCGCGAAAAAAATAGAATTTTATTGATACCAGATGAGAATCGCTCATCTGAAGAGAAAGCTTATATTAAAGCAAGAATACTTACAAAAAAGGGGACGATAGAATCATCATCATCAGAGCAAGCAAAATCACTTATGAATCTACCCTTGGTAAATAATGATCAAATTGTCATCCTAGAGAACTTTAATTACATTGAAATCCTTGGAGGTGTTCTTAAACCCGGACGATACCCATATACTACAAATATTTCCTTTAATGAATATCTTGAACTTGCCGGCGGAATAACTAAAACGGCAACCCGAAAAAAGTTTATTATTAAAGCAGGTACAGGTCAACGTTTACCTATAAATAAAATGACCCAGATTGAAAATGGAGATACCATATTTATACCAGAAAAAATGGAATATAATAAATGGATCATTCTTAGAGAGACATTATCATCTATGGGGCAAGTTGCAGCCTTAATTGTTGTTATTCAAAATGCCATAGGGAATTAATATGGAATTAACATCACATGAACAAAAAATTCTGGATATTGTCAATAACCATCCCGAAATCATGAATAATCCAGAAAAAAGAACGCAAATTGCCGAACTTTACGGGCTTTCTGAAAAAACTTTAAGAAATAGGATTGCAGAATTAAAAAAACGAGGGGCAATTAGTACAGGTAAAGTAAATGTACCTAACATAAATCAGGGTACAATTTTAGATTTAGATATTTTCTCCTTATGGTCTATATTACAATTACAGAAAATAATAATAATAAAAAGAACTTTAGCCATCTCAATACTTTTCTTAGTTTATAGTCTGGTTGCTACACCATTTTATGAATCTAAAATTTCATTATACCCTGCTGGTACTTTAGCTGAAACAGGGACTGCTTTTAATAATAGCCTACAAGGTATTGCCGAAAGCTTTGGATTAGGTGGAATCAGTGGTGGACAAACATTCAACATCCCTGACATTATCAATAGTCAACGGTTAAAAAAAGCTGTAGTTCTGAATCAATGGGAAAGCCAAAAATTTCCCGAACAATCAACTTTGGTAAAATATTGGGAACTAGATAAAACCAAATGGTACTCCATAAAGCCAATCATTAAAAAATTGATCCCATATTTCTCAAGTAGCAGTGACCCAGAAAGAAGTCAATTATTCAATGGAATAGAACAATTCGGAAGTTTAATTACTGTAGATGAATCAAGTACTGGATTAATCGAAGTTTCAGTTTTAATGGAGGAGCCACAACTTGCAGCAGATATCGCAAATTATATTTCTGATTTTGTAAAAGATTTTGTTTCATATGAGCAGGGTAAAGAAGCAAAACGAAACCTTAAATTTATTAAGAATCAATTAATTAACTCTAAGGACGACCTCGAACGTTCTGAAAAAGAATTAACCCAATTTAAAGAAAAATTCTCCTACACCAATCCATCATTAGATGAGATGAGAGGTCGCTTAAAACGAAATATTGAATCTAACCTTCAGGTCTATATTACATTACGCCAACAATACGAATTAGCTAAAATAGACGAATCAAGAGACCTACTAATGATTACAATTTTAGATGAAGCAGAAGCACCCGTGTTAAAAAAGAAACCCCGCAGAAAAATAATTGTTATCAGTGGAATCATTACAGGGTTTTTCTTTAGCACCCTGTGGGCATTTTTTACATCCGTGATATCACTCACAGAAAAAAATAAACGTGAATCTTGATATACCATGGATAATTCTAACAAATTAGTTATAGAAAACCAGCTTAGAAAGCACCATAAGCCGTCCTTAATTGGGCAAATTAGGTCCTGCTTTATTTCAAGAAAATGTAACCATATAGGCCAAGATGTTATTATTGATTCTAATGTGAAACTGTTAAGGTTCCCAAAAAACATTTCACTTGGTAATGGCGTTATTTTAAAAGAAGGTACTCGAATTTGTCCTACGAATATAAATGCATCGATATCCATTGGAGATCGAACAACAATAGGTTACCATACAATGATTTTTTCATCAATTGAGATTTCAATTGGACATGATTGTCTTATAGCCCCTTTTTGTTATTTGATAGATTCAAATCACCAAATTCAAAAAGACCAAAAGATCAATGAACAACCAATTGAAGCCAACAACATTGTTATTCAAAATGATGTATGGTTAGGAACAGGTGTTAAAATTTTATCTGGTGTAACCGTGGGGCAAGGTTCAGTTATTGCTGCTGGGGCAGTCGTAAATCAAGATGTTCCACCCTATACGATTTTTGGAGGGACACCCGCAAAACAGATTGGTGAACGGGTATGAGAACCGGCATCATTATTTTATGTCGTTTTGATTCTATTCGACTACCAGGGAAAATCTTAAAACCCATTATCGGAAAACCCATTTTGTCCTATATTTTGGAAAGAGTGGCATTTGTGGATCCAAATTTGAAAATCATAGTTGCAACTTCAAATGAGCAAAGCGATGATCCTATTGAATCCTATTGCCAGGAGAATCAAGTTTCAATTTATCGAGGATCAAAATTAAATGTAGCACATCGTTTTTTTTCCTGTGCCGAAAAGGCCAATTTAGATTTTGCTATTCGAATAAATGGAGATAACATTTTCACAGATCCAATTATTATTCGAAAAATGATAGAATTTTCCCATACAGAGCACTACAGTTTTTTATCTAATGTCCAAGGGAGAACCTTCCCCCCCGGTATCAGTGTTGAAATGGTTAATGTACAAATCATGAAAAAAAACATTTCGATGTTTAACGCCTATGAGCAAGAACATGTGATGCCATTTTTTTACAAAAACTTACCGGAGAAACAAATTTTATATTATAAAAATTCCGAGTTTAAATATCCCAAAGGACTCCATTTGGCCCTGGACACAAAAAATGATTTTAAAATAATAGAATCCATTATTCAAAATATGAGCAAGCCCCATTGGACCTATTCTACAAAAGAAATTATTGATCTATATCTTAAATTGGATCTTGTTTATGAATAACCCCTTTATTGGAAAGCATGGCCCCTTGCTCATTGCTGAAATAGGTGGGAATCATGAAGGGGATTTTGATTTCGCTTTAGATTTAACTCATCAAGCTATTGATGCGGATGTAGATATTATTAAATACCAAATTTATACAGGTGCTACTTTAGTCAATAAAAAAGAGTCTCCTGATCGAGTTGAGCACTTTAAAAAATTTGAACTCACCCAAAATAATCATGTTCAACTTGCAGAATTATGTATTCAAAATGGAGTCCAATATTCTGCATCTATTTGGGATGAATCAGTCTTGGAATGGATTGATCCCTTTCTAAAACTTTATAAAATCGGATCTGGAGATTTAACTGCATTTCCATTATTAAAAAAAATCGCAGAAAAAGGGAAACCCATTATTTTATCGACAGGATTATCTTCACTAGATGATATTGTTGGATCCGTTAATTATATTCGATCAATTAATCCTATTTATGATTTACCTGAAAAATTAGCCATCTTACAATGTACATCCCTTTACCCAAATAAAGATACGGATGTGAATCTAAATGTTCTAAAAACTTTAAGAAAAACTTTTGAATATCCTATTGGGTATTCTGACCATACTGAGGGAACACTTGCCTTGAAAATAGCGTTCAGTATGGGTGCAAAAATACTTGAGTTCCATTTTACGGACTCAAGAGAAGGAAAAACTTTTAGAGATCATTTTGTTTCATTAACAAGGCAAGAAGTAAAAGAATTAATACGCGATATTAAAATAATTAACAATTTACATGGTTCAGATAAAAAGAAACCAACTGAGCAAGAAATTTCTACAGATCATGTCCGTTCTTTTCGTCGGGCAGTTTACCCAATTCGAGATCTTTCATCTGGCGACGTTATTACTGAAAAGGATTTAGCCATACTTCGTCCAAATCATGGGATTGATGCTAGGGATTTTCAAAAACTTATTGGAAGATCTATAAATCGAGATGTAAAGGCATTTAATACTTTAGATTGGTCTTTTATATCATGATAAATAAGAAATTATTCTGCGTTATTTGCCGAGGAAATGAATTAAAGCTAATAAAGAAAATTGTTAAAAAACCATCTGTTGAAGTTGAGTACAATATTCCACCAGATCAATACTTGAGACATATTTACCAATGCTTGGGCTGTGGAGTATATTATAACCACCATAATTTGTTGGACAAGGATTTTTATAATAATACATATAATGAATCAATTGAAGATGGAATAATTAATAAACGATTCGAACGAATTATTAATATAAATAGTAAAAACTCAGATAATAAAAATCGAGTAAAACGAATTGATAATTTTTGCCAGGGAAAACTCTTCACTGATAAAAAAGTCTTGGATATTGGGAGTGGTACCTGTGTGTTTTTATATGAAATGAAAAAGTTAGGATTTAAAACTTATTGTATAGACCCAGATCATTCAGCGATTAACCATGCTGAAAAAGTTGTTAAAGTAAATGGCGCTTATCATGGCGATTTACTAAATATTAACATAAACAATCGTTTCGAATTAATTACTTTTAATAAAGTTTTAGAACACTTAGTAAATCCAATAGATCATTTAAAAAAATCTCGGGATTATCTAAAAAACAATGGCATTTTATATATTGAATTACCCGAAGGAGATAGAATTATTAAAAAAAATATAATTGAAAACAGATCTGAATTTGCTGTTGAGCATTATACGATTTACAATAAAAATTCGATTAACAAACTACTATATGAATCTGGGTTTGATATGTTAAAATCTGAAGTAGTCACTGATCCAAGTGGAAAATACACTATTTATGCTTTTGCCGAACTACTGTGATTTCTTTGAAATGAAAATTACAGTTTACATTACGAACTATAACTATGGACGGTATCTCAAAAAAGCAATTGATTCAGTTTTAAATCAAACTGAAAAAGATTTTGAAATAATCTTGATTGATGATGGGTCGACAGATGATTCTATTCCTTTAATTCAATCCTACATTGATCATCCAAAAGTCAAAATTGTTCTACAGCAAAATAAAGGGCTGACAATTTCAAACAATCTGGCTTTGAAATTATCTCGCGGAGAATACATCATGCGTCTCGATGCAGATGATTATTTGGTAGAAAACGCCTTAGAAAAATTATCAGCTATTTTAGATAAGAGAGCAGAGATCGGAATGGTTTTTGGAGATTATTACATGGTTGATGAGAGTGAAAATATTCTTGAACATTTTCGCCGGCATGATTTTAACCAAGATGTAAAATTGTTAGATCAGCCTGCCCATGGAGCTTGTACTATGTTTCGGGTAGAATGTTTAAAACAATTGGGTGGATATGATGAATCCATTACTCGCCAGGATGGATATGAATTATGGTTAAGGTTTATTGAAAAATTTGAAGTCAGTAATATTAACACACCCCTATTCTATTACAGGCAGCACGGGAATAATTTAACATCTCAAGAAGATAAACTTTTAGATACCCGAACAGAAATATTAAAAAAGCACGCTAAACGGAAAATGACATCTCCTTCGAAAGGATTCGCAATTCTACCTATCCGGGGCTCATTTATCGATGACCGTAGTTTACCCTTTACAAAAGTTGGTGATACCACATTGATTGATCGCGCTGTTGAATTCATTTTAAATTTTTCGCCCATTACTCAACTCATTTTAACCTCCCCAGATCAAGATGTTATTGATTATGCTAAGTGTAAGTGGGATAATAATATTTCTATTATCCATCGTCCAAAAAAACTATCCTATATTAATTCCCCTCTCGAGCCTGTTGTTCAACATGCTATAAATAATATTAATTTGGGTTCAGACTATGATTTTTTCATGCTCACCAGTTTAGAATCTCCATTTAAGAAAAGTCAGATAATAGAATCGGGTATCAATATTATGCAAATTTTTGATGTTGATACTGTCGTAGGAGTGAGACCCGAAAGAAGTTTATTATTAAACCATGATGGGAAAGGAATGAAATTCCTTGCCGAACAGGGTGAATTCAGGCTAGAAAGAAATGAGTTATTTAAAATGGTGCCTGGTTATTTAATCCGTGATTTTAAATCGTTTAAAACTTCGGGGAAATTATTTGGAGACATTGTGGGTCATGTAATGTTTGATCAATTATCTGCATTTAGAATAACAAATCAACTTGAATGTAACATTGCTGACTATCTCGCTAAAAATAATAAATGATTCCTAATGATTTAATCCAATGGCTTCGACCAGTCGGAAAGGAACGATCGTTTTTTTTTATAAGCCATATATTATATAATATAGTTTTATTTATTGTTGCTATTATAGCTGCTAAAATTGCTGGGCCTGAAAAATGGGGACTGATTACTCTCTTAATGCTGGTTGCAACCTATTCAGGCTTTTTAACACTTGGAATTAATAATGGGATGGGGATTGCACTTCCACTAGTCATTGGTAAGAATGATGATTCAAATATTCTAAAAATAAAATCTACTGTTTTTACAGCATTATTTATAACATTAATACCAATTGGGATTTCTCAATTGATACTTATTTATTATTGGCAAAAACCGCTTATAGATTGGGTCATATTATTCGGTTTTACACTCAGTTTCCAATTATTAACATATTTAAAAATTCAGCTTAGGTCTTATGAAAATTTTAAACTTTTTACCTTTGCCTACTTTGTTCAAATCATTAGTCTATCCATTGGGCTACTCGGATTAATTCAGGGATGTCATTATCTAGTTATTGTTGGTCTGGGGAATCTAATTGCTGGTTTATTCATTTGGCTAAAAATAAATGTAAAACCTTCCTTCCAAATTCATCAAAAATCTTTAATCCAAATATTAAAGATTGGATTCCCCGTTATGACAGCTGGAATTGTTGGCGAATTATTGTTAAGTGTTGATCGAATTCTTATTTCAATTTTTTTAGAAGATATTCAATTGGGCTACTATGGATTCAGTTCAAACTTTTTTAAAGGGGTTAGGATAATTGGAGTAGGTGTCAGCATAATAACATTACCTAGAATTGTGAAATCTTTTGCTAAACAAGATTATCAGGAAATGCTCCGTTACAGTGTAATCCAACAATGGAGTTCCTTTGGGTTAATGGGAATTGCTTCGATTATTACAGCAATTAGCCTTTATTATTTGGTTCCAATCTTTATGCCCGAATTTGGATCATCCCTTCGGGTGAGTTATATTCTTTTGGGAGTTGCAACACTAATTCCTTTAGGCTTTTATCCTCATATTTTAAATACTATCGGAAAACAAAAAGTATATTTGATGACTCAAATATTTGGAATTGGTTTAAATGTAATTATCTCGACAAGTTTCATTTATTTAGGTTACGGGATCGATGGTGTCGCCTTGGGATCCTTGATTTCTATGGTAGCCTATGTGATATTAATTAGGCATCTGGGCAGCAACGCTGTTCATCATCTGATAAATAGTTAATGAATAAAGCTATAATATTTCTTTCATTTACAACATCACAAAACCAATCAATACAAAATTGTATTGATTATTTCAAATGTTCTGATAGTAAAAATACTGACTTATTAATTGTAAGTAACGCCGGTCATATCCCAAATGGGATTACCGATTCTAATCAACTTCAATTAACTAAAGTAACAAATTGGCAACAAGGGTTCAAGCAAATATTTTTGAGACAAAATTCAAGAAAATTAAATTCGTTCGTTAAATCCATTCCTGAATACGATGAAATTGAAATTTGCGTTCCTCATTTCCTCAATATTCTTTGTAACTATTTTGTTAATTTTTGTTTACAAAAATTAAAATCTTCAAATATTATTATATCCCTTTATCCCGATGGAATGTTATCTTACCAACCCTTTGAGATTCATAGCCAATTTCAAATGGAATCCATTTACCGATGGTTCGGTGGTTGGCTGTCCGGGATGCGATACACACTATTCAGTGGTCCTGTGGCAGACCCATTTTCATGTGTAAAAAAAATCTACTCCTATATTCCAGATATTACAATTCCTTATCAAAGTGAAAAGATTATTAAAATTAAATTTCCCCAAAAAAAGCTTCATGGAAATAATATTTTTATATTGGGTCACGTTAAACAATCCAAATTCGATTTAGATTATCTTAAACAGATTAATAAAAAGATTCTTTTATTATTATCGAAAGAGAATTATGGATCCATTTACTATAAGCCCCATCCCAGGATTACAAACATGTCCCATGATGCATTTTATCAGTCTATTTTGAAAATACCTGATATTAATATCAAATTGTGTCATGATGACAAACCAGTTGAATCATTGCTTGAGTCTATTGGTGCATCAATTATTATCGCAGCCGTTAGTACATCAATGATTAATTTGAAATTGAAATATAAAAACCAAATATCCTGCTATTATTTTGGGCTTAATGATTATGTCCATCCAAAATATGCAACCTATTATGAAAGCGTTTTCTCCTATCTTTCAATAAAACCATTACGTGATCCTTATGAATAATACAATTTTAAAGGGGGTTACATCTAGCGCATTGCTTACGGTTTATTTATTCAATATCATTTGCATGATATTTTCATTTAAATCAACTTTATTTGATTACCCTGGATTCAGTCCAATTGTTATTTTTTCCATATTGTTATTTATTGGGATTATTGTACTGTGCACTTTTTATAACAATTTATTCTTTTTTTTTATACCTTTCGTCACTCTGGCATTTCCCAATATTATTAATGACTTTTTCCCATCCTTTATGATGGGACCTTTATCAGAGAATCGAGTTGCTTCATTTTCGTTTTTTACTCATATCGATCTATTCTTATTATTTGGAATTTTCTTATTTAAACATGAAAAACCCAATGAATTACATGGTAAAGGTTTATTTTATCTTATTTCGTTTATTGTAACTATTTGTGTCTTTTTTATTCTAACTATTATTTTAACATCATCATTAGATTTATTATCTTTATTTGCTATAGGCACCTATCAAATTCGATATATTTTTCTTTTCTTATTGTATTTGGTACAGATAAAATTATCAAAAACTCGTATTCGCCTCATTGTATACGGCCTATCTTTTTCAGTATTATTTTTGTTTATTGAATCCATCTTTTTTACTCTTGTTGGAGGCAAGAGCACGCTGGCAAGCGGTACCCTTGCCGTAAATGTTTATGCCAATATTATTGCAGCCATTCTATTATTTTTCACATTTATAAATACAAAGGCTTATCAATTCAATCCAATTTATTTCCAACCTATTCGGTTTATTACCATAGCTATTGGGTTTACAATTCTAATCTTGAATGGAACACGTATAGCTATGTTATCCTTGATTTTGGCTGGAGGTTTATACTATATATTAACCACTTTTAATTTTAAGAGTATTGTTCAATTATTATCTCGATTCCTTGGTTATGGTATATTATTTGCATTTTTGATCTTAATTGCTCTTCAATTTGACCGTTTTAAAAGTATCATTATCGTTTTAACTGATTTAATAAATCTTGATTTAAACTTTAATAAAAATACAGCATCCTTATTTGCAAGACTATATTTATATAAGATATCTGGAAATATGATTTTTGACCACTGGTTTCTTGGGATTGGTCCAGGCCGTTGGAATTTTTTAAAATATGATTTTGGCTTCCAACAAACTGGGACCATATTAACAAATGTACTTTTAGATCCACACAATGACTACTTGTCATATATATCACAATATGGATTGTTTGGGTTTATTATGATGGGATTTATACTTATCTTTCCAGCTATTCAATTCTTAAAAAATCCAACAAATGTTCTTTCGTTTTTTGGCATAATTCCATTTACGCTTTTATTTAGCGGTATGACGAATTCAAATACATTGAAGCATCAAGTTTTTGCTTTATCAGGATTGATAATATTTATTGTAACCCAGAAATGGTTGCATCAAAACTCATTCGATAGTGAAACAAAACAAATATGAAAATTCTATTCATAGGTACTCGCGGAATCCCTGCCAATTATAGTGGATTTGAAATATGTGTTCAAGAAGTAACAAAACGGCTTGAAAACAAACATGAATTGATTGTTTATGCCCGGAAAGGCCATTATGAATCTCATCCAAAAAAAATTGGTAATATTAAAATAGTCTATCTTCCCGCACTCAAATCAAAATCTTTTGAAACATTATCGCACACATTTCTGTCTGTTTTCCATGCACTGATTTTCAATTGGTCTGCCGTTTATATGGTATTTAATGCTGCTAATAGTTTTGCTTTGATCCTTCCTTGGTTATTTAGACGTAAAATTGCTATTAATACAGATGGTCTTGAATGGGAGCGTGATAAATGGAATCAAATTGGTAAATGGTATTTCCAAGCTGCGGCATGGTTTTCAACAAAAATTGGTAATGTAATTGTTGCAGATGGTAAAGAAATGTCCAATTACTATCTTGAACGTTGGAACTGCCCATCCTCGATTATAGAATACGGAGCATACATTTGTGATTCAAAGAACTCTTCTGTGTTAAACCAATATAATGTTGAACCGGGGAAATTTATTTTACAAATTACACGTTTTGAACCGGAGAATAATCCGCTTCTCACAATGAGATCTTTTAAACAATTTAAAAAAGAAAATCCGGAATCTGCAACCAAGTTGGTTCTTGTTGGTGGAGTTCCATATGAGTCTGATTATTCGCGAGTGATTCAAGAAGAAGTCACGGAAGATATTATCATACCCGGTTATATATTTGACAAGAATATTTTAGCTGAATTAAGAAATCATAGTTTGGCATATATTCATGGGAATCAAGTTGGTGGAACTAATCCAGCATTGTTGGAAGCAATGGGATCTCATTGTTTAGTCATTGCTAGAGACGTCCGTTTCAATCGAGAGGTTTTAGAAAATGGCGGTTTGTATTACCGCAGAAATGAAACTAATTTGGCTGAACAAATGACAAAAGTTTATAAAAATGGAATTGATCGAAATGCAATGATTTCCTTTTGTATTCATAAAATTAAAACATATTATAATTGGGATAGGATAGCGACAGAATACGAAAGAATGATCGTATCACTTTAAATTTAAAATTACAAATCTGGAGAATTCATGAAAATACTTATTACTGGTGGCGCAGGCTTTATCGGATCACATTTAAGCGAAAGACTTTTGAATGACGGACATGATGTTTTGTGTGCCGATAATTATTTTACAGGTTCAAAATCAAATATTTTACATTTGATGGATAATCATCAATTTGAGCTCATACGACATG